>Ga0315900_10000769_pt1 | contig 53307 bp, 48 predicted proteins | sample LakEriMetagenome_FD_203521 | JGI IMG/M metagenome (GOLD analysis project Ga0315900, IMG submission 203521) | Freshwater fungal communities from buoy surface, Lake Erie, Ohio, United States - Buoy 12 MA114 | ecosystem: Environmental > Aquatic > Freshwater > Lake > Lake biofilm | place: USA: Lake... | reverse complement strand
CGATACGCTTTTATCTTGCCATGATTAGAGGATATCTCTCTAAGCTTTAGGTTAAGCTTTTCTATAAGTTCAGAATATTTCTCTACATCGTTTGGCGGCTGAATAGCTAGAAGCTTATCCATTTTAGGACGAACGTCATCCATTGAGTTTTCAAGTTTCTCAACTTCTCGCCTTATAGAGGCAACATCTATCTGCGACTCTTTAAAAGCAGATATTTTGCCATTTAAAGAAGATAGATTATTGATAATATTATTTTTTTCTGTATTTAAAGTTTTCAGCTCTTGATCGATTTTCTTACGCGCTTCTGCAAAACCATCAGCACGCATAAGTTTAAGGATCAGATCCTTTCGACCAGAATCATTAAGATCCAAGAATCGCGTATCCAAACCCTGAGCAAAATATTGCGCGACTACAAATTGCTCGTAGTCGAGTGGGAGTATCTTTTCATATTCAGACTCAGTAATCTCCACGTCGTTGACAGCAGCATAGAAGGATTTCGGACGGTTGCGCTCAACTCTGAGAATTCGGTTTGCTGAGAGTTCAACGTCCACTGTAACTTTAGTAGTTCTAGAGTTCTGACGTACAAAATCAGTGATAGACACTCCGCGGGGATATTGTCCGTAGAGCCCCCACGATAAGGCATGAAATATTGCCGATTTGCCGGCCCCATTGGCCGATTCTGTGTCATAGTTCCATCCATCAACTAACAAAAGACCAGTCTCTGGAAATGAGACAGATGCGCTCTCTATCGAGAGAACGTTCTCGATGGTCACTGACTTAATATACATCGTTACCTCTTATGCGGAGGTTTTGTGTGTACTTGAAGCTTACCTTGTTCATCAACATACATCCAGCCCTCTTTTAAGCAGTGATCGGCCGGATACTGCATAACGAGTCTGGGAACTTCGACTTTCCAAAAATACTCAGATCGCCTAGCTTCTAGGATCTCTTTGTTGTCTGGTGGTAGATGAACGCCAGTATATGAGTCAACAAGTTCTTTTACGGTTGATTGTTCAACCGTTGATGGAACTTGACGATCCATAGAGGAACCGCAGTTAGTGCATTTAATTGAAATAGTTGACGCCGAAGTATATTTCTGTACTTCGGCGCCGCAACTGCATATAAACCTATATTTAGGCATTAAAATCTGACCCCAATAGATAATCCCATTGCATCATAAGATGTACCCTTGAAATCCAGTATAGAGCCTGCATAAAGAGGTCCACTGAAGTCATATTCAGCAGATACAAAGTTTACGGCATTAGTTTTCTTACCCAAACCAAGGCTAAGTTTTCGTGGATTTATTACTAATTTGGTGTGTTTTTCTTGTTCTTCTTTTAACTTTTGTTGAGTACTAGATAGCTCCAAACTCAATTTTTGTTTTTCGGTTTCATGCACAGAGTTAACTTCAACTAGTTTGACTTCAAACTCTTTTTGAAGTCTTTCCGTGGTCTCTTTGAGTTTTTGTTCTGCTTCTTCTTTAACTTGCGAAATCTTTTGAGATTCTTTTTCAACCACCTCCCTAGAGACAATCTTCTTCTCAACGCGGCCATCAGGATAGGTTGTGATTACGGTGACTTTCTCTGTGGACTTCTTTAAAGAATTGTTTTCAGATACTAGAGAGTCAACTTTTCTTCTAAACTCAAATTCAAGTGCCAATTTCTCTTGAGCAAGAGAAGCGACCTCTTCCTTATGTTTAGATTTAAGCTCTTGAAATTCTGTTTCTTTTTCTGAAAGTTTCTTTTCATAAGAGTTAATCATTTCCGTTTCACGCTTTAAGTATTCATCTTTGCTAGAGAAAATAGAAGGAACTATAAGCAATGCAAGAACAGAACCTGCTGCGAATACTAAAACATATCTACCTAATTCGGTCTTTAGTAATTTATCAATCATTCTTGTCCAGCCTCATTCATCATGTCTTTTAGAGCAGCTTTACTCAATTCCATTTGCGTTTCTAAATTGTAATCGCGAGGTGCGACAACAATGCCACCGAGTGTAACCATAAGCGATGCGACCGATAAAGCATTTCCAATTGCAACCCGATGAACTTTTGCAGGCTCGACGATGCCGGACTTAAAAGGATCCACGACTTCATGCTGATTTGCGTCAAACACAACTCTAGGAATGTGGTTGTGAGAGCTTTCAATGATTGCAGAATAAAGCTCTGCATGACGATCAAATTCGCCGCAGTTTGCTAAAAGCACCTTAAATGGGTGCTCAAGGGCTTCTGCCAAAATAGACCATGCGGGCGATGAATAGTAGGAATCTGAATCTCTGATTCTTTTTGCAAGCGCTAAATGCGTCGCACACCCACCGGCGACAATACCCTCTGCAACTGCAGATCTGACGGCCTCTACTGCATCTTGAACTCTATCTCTGCGTTCCCTAACCTCAGCGTCGGTCATGCCACCGACCCATACTGTAGAAATTCCACCAGTAAGCTTTGCGATTGCTGCCCTCAGATGTGCTCGATCATGCTCCGAGTGAGCGGCGGACATAATTGCTTTAAGCTCAGAAACGCGCTCATCAATCAGTTCACCGTCAGATTCGCATTGAACAAAAGTTTCGTAGGTATTCACCTTTACTGCACTGAAGCGACCAAAATGTTCAGCACTAAAAGAAGCGGCAGTAGCAGGATCGATAACTGACGCGGATGTGTATGCGGCCATGTCCTGAAGAAACATCGTCCTAGAGTTTGCCAACGTCGATTTGGGTACTTTTACCGGAAGTACAGTAACACCGCTCTTAGAGGTTTTTAGACATTTCTCAATAACTGGATCTGCAAAACCATGAGCCATGATGATGATCGGCTTGCCAAAGAGATCAGCATCGGCTTCGCAAGCAGACTGAATTGCGGCAGGAAGAACAAGATCGTTAAGCGTTCCATCAAAAAGAACTACTAGTCCCTCGTCCATGCGGACTTGCTGATTGGCGCGATCATTGATAAATACAGACCCAATTGATCCCAGATCCTTTAGACCAGAAGTTACAATGAAACCATCTACGGTTTCAACACGCATTCCGCCGCCTTGATCTTCTTGAATCAAGATGTGTCCGTCTTCACCTGCGGCCATAAAGGCCTTTACCACAACCTCTGCGACGTCTTGATCTCCGTTCGCGGAGATTAGAGCAACGCGTTTAAGGTCATCGTCTGACTTAACCTGAATAGCAACGTCTTTTAGGTAGGGTTTGACTACCTTTTCGTAACACTGACGAAGCTCGTTCACAAAGCGCTGAGGATTATAGCGCTTATTACGCATCATGAAAACCGATCCCGCTCTAACAATCGCATCCGCCAAAACGATCGCAGTAGTCGTACCGTCACCTGCGTCCCGTGCGGTGTTAAGCGATATCTCCTTGCAAGTGTCCAGAACTGTATTTGCCGCTGCATTAGGCATACCCAAGGATTTGATTACCGTGATACCATCTTTGGTTACTAGAGGAGGCAGTCCTTCTCGCTCAATAAGAACAGGCCTACCACCAGGTCCAAGTGTTTTTGATGCGATATTTGCCATGCGACTTAATGTGGTTTTAACGATATCGTCAATCTGTACGGGATCGTCGACCATATCTTTAGATTTTGACTTTACGTAAAGCATCTATATCTCCAAAGAGTAATTAAGCTAACGCGCCCTTTTTGCGGTAATCATCGATCACCTTCTTATACTGGGCAATCTTTCGCTGATCCGTTTCGAATCCAGTAAGAGAATGGCCTAATTTTAAACAGGCCTTTAAGGAAGCGGATGTGCCCATGAAAGGGTCGAATACAGAGCTTCCAGGAAGACACGAAGCCATTCTCAGGATGAGTTCTGCTAGATCCTCTGAATATGCCTCGTCAAGAGATCCAGTTTCAACAAGCCAGGTATTGCCGATGCATGGAGCAGAATCTTCTAGCATAAGGTATTTTTTAATTGGCTGACGATCGATCTTCCAAATGTTACCGTTACAAAAGAACAAAACATACTCATGTGAGTTGACTAACATGTTTTCTGCACGTTTTCCAGGCAGCCAGGTCTTCTCAATCACAATGTTGTCAATGTGGTTGAAGCCAGCATCTACCATTGCTTTTGCAACTTCAAAAGGTCTAAATTTTGCCTCAGTTGGCGCATAGCAAACCAAAAACACTAGACCATTTTGAGCCATCGAGGCCTTAAGCCTTTGCGAGAAATTCTTAATAAACTCGTCAGAGTATCCATCTCTTTTGCGGATGGGGACCCTGGTTACGCAGACTTCGACATTCTGCGGCCAAACGGAATCGCGATCAAAAAGATCCGTTTGGTTTATCTTAACCGATGTTCCAAAGACTGATGACAGGTTGCTTGGCATAACTTTCTCCAGCTTGATCCAGTTATACTAAAGAATTGCCTGTGCTACCGAATCCCCCCATACCGCGAGACGTATTTTCATCTAGTTGATCGACTTCCTCAAGTGTATAGTCGCTTGAATAAGGGTGCAGGATCATCTGCGCGATTTTTTGCCCCTTCTTGAAATGCAATGTTTCACCAGCAAGAAGTATCGTTCTTTGAAAACCATCAACCCAGGTAGTGTGGGGAGTGTGGTTTAAATTAGTCATAACGACATGGATAACGCCTCTGTATCCTTCGTCAATGATCCCTGCATAAACCAAAAGACCCTTAGATCCATTTCCAGATTTAGAAGTAATTTCTGCGTACGTGGATTCCGGCAGCTGAATCTTGACGTTTATAGCATGCTTAACAACTTGACCAGGAAGCACAGAAAAGTCTGACACCGCAAACAAATCGAATCCAGCGTCAGATTTGTGCGCCTTAACTGGAAGTTGTCCACCTTCAACCAATTGAACTTTAATGACCTTGCTCATGTTAGCTCCTTAATAGTTAAGAGGGCCTTTTATCAACATGCCCAGGTTGCTTCTATAACTAGAATGCCACTTCCGCTATAAAAGACTCGCTTGTGCAGATAGATCCCTCTCGAGACCAAGAAAAAACATGGCATTATTTCTCTTGAACCGCACCAGTCCTAACGAGTCAGGACACACCTACAAACACTTTGTTCGAGGAACGGAGATGCCAACGCTCCTTGCCCAAAAGGCGGTATTATTGTACTTTTACGTTGTGCGTGATCTCTTTGTAGTAAGAGATTCGTTGTTTAGCGTGGCGCGATAACATCGTTGATCCAGCAGGATCGTAATCTAATATTATGCACGTTGATTTTTCTGGAGTTTTCCTAAGTCCTCTTCCCACTGCCTGTAGGACAGCAGACTTAGACGCCGTAAAGTTAGCAAGAAGCAGAACCTCAACGCTTCTGGTGTCGACTCCCTCACCGACAAGGCCGTCAGTCGCGACGAGTCCACGAATTTTTTCACGGTTGAATTCATCGATGAACTTCTCCGAGCCCTTATCGCGACCATTTGCGAAAGAAATGCCCAGAGCCGATGATATCATATCTCCGTGCTCGATTTGATCAACCAGAATCAACGTATTCTTGTTTGCGTTAATGAATGCTTTGGCGTCTGCAATTATTCGATTGTTCATCTCTTTACAGTTTAAGACGTGCGCTTTGTAAGCTTTTAGCTTATCATCTTTATAATCGTAACCAGTTGTATTTATTGTTCTTACTATAAAATAAGGCTGAGAAAGCCAACCATTTGCCACTCCCCAAGACACATCTCTTTCAACCAAGATATCGCCACAAGCTGCGTGAATAAATATGTCTTTTCCGTCTGACCTAAAAGCGGTAGCCGTGAGTCCGTAAATCCGGCCCACGGCTCCTAGTCCTTCGGCAATAGCGTAGAAAGTGTTTGCGGGTGTGTGGTGGGTCTCGTCGAAGATAATGACACCAAGACCGAGATTTTTGATGTCATCTATACGGTTTGATACTGAGGCGGCTATGCCTACGGTTACTGCAGATGGTTTATACTTCCCATCCCCTATAAAGCCAACTTTAGTCTTACCGAAGCATTCAACCAACTCATTATAAAACTGATAAGCAATTGATTTACTTGGACAAACTACTAAAGTTTTACGCTTTAATTTTTTAATCAACATTATTGCAGTCTTAGATTTCCCAAGACCGGTGGCAAGGTTTATAATGCCTCGCCAGCTTGCCATAGCCTTATTTACTGCTTCTTCTTGATACGGTCTAAGCTGTATTGCTTGATTAGGATTTACCCAGGGAAGTGGGATTTGGTCTCCAGTTTCTTTGCGATTGTCTACCGTGTTTGATATTAAAGATTGCACCAGCGAAGCAAATCCAGATGGAATTATGAGTGAATTATTGTCCGTCTTAAGAAGAGTTCCCTGCGATTCGCTTTCTAATTGAGCTAGAAGCACAGGCGACACAGCAAACGGATTTCGACGCATTCTTTTTAACTGATATTGCTTTGACTTATCGACATAAGAAAGCTGGTTTCGTAATTCCGATTCGATATTCATATCGATATTATCGATACGGATCGTGTCATTAAAGATGTGCGCAATTGATTTCATTTGATTTTCGTATAAATATATAAACCCATACGTGTTGGAAGGGATTTTACATGGAAGACCTGAAAAAAATATTAGATGAGCGAAAGAAGAAAATTGACACAGAAATGTACTGGTGGCTAAATTCTAAAAGGCCATTTCATATCGGCGATGAATATACGATTTTTCTAGAAAAAATAGACGTATCTAATAAATCAGTAAAGATTCGCATAGTAAACAACAAAGATAAACAACAAGACCAGGACGCCGATATCTTGCTCGATGTGCTTCTGTCCTCGGGCATGATCCGAGGACAAGATGGATTTTAATAGCAAAAAATGCCTGATCTGTAAGGGTGGAAAAAAGAACGAATGTCTTTATTGGCACAAAGATCCAGAAACTAATGAGGTTTGGGCTTGGTGTCAAGGTAAATGCAAGCGAGCGTATTCACTATACGAATATTGTTTTCTAGCTGGCATTTCTTTAAAAGACTTTCTAAGCTCAAATCTCTCCTTTGAGGAAGCGCGACCGTTAGAAGTTAATGCAATGTCTTGGCCAAGATCTTTTCACCCATTATCAGATCCAATCTCGCGACCCGGTCTAGACTATCTAGAATCTAGAGGATTACAATCACCAGGTGAAATGTATTACGATTCTTCTCGCGAAGGCATAGTATTTCCCTACTATTTAAACAATACTTTCGTAGGTGCACAAATAAGATTCATTGTGCCAAAGATTGATGAGAACGGAGGGGCGTGGAAAATCACGACAATGCCCGGGACTCGTTTAGGTTACTTATTCTGGGGTTGGTCTCAACAGCCTTTCTCCACGAATGTGAAGTATATTGTAGTTGCTGAGGGAGCAATAAACGCCGCTAGCCTTCAACAGGCTCTAAACAAAAAGTTTGGTAACTTATTAAAAAATCCATATCGCTGCATGTCTACGTCTGGTGCAAGCATAACGAAGTACCACGCCGAGAAGCTCAAAGAGCTCATTGATTCTGGTCTAAAAGTAATAGCTGCGCCTGATAACGATGAAGCTGGAATAAAAATGTTCGAGCGAATGGCAAATGAGGGTGCATGTACGCATTACGCATTTGTCGAAGAAGATGGCAGGGACTGGAATGACGTCTTACGAAAGCCAGATATGGATTTGGCTTCGTACTTCGCCTCACGCTTGAGGAAAGCATGAAGGGTCTGTTGACGAGCACCGTAAGTCAAGGTGCTTTTTGGATGGTAAATAAGAAGATAGCACGGTATCTTCAAAACAATGATGCTGCTCTGCTTTTAGCAGATCTCATCTCGCGCAGAGATTATTTTCAAGCACGAAATGAACTAGATGCTGAGGGCGGTTTTTTTGCTCTTTCTGAGTCCATCGAAGAAGATCTAAACCTTACAAAGGAAGCGAGACAGAAACTAACTAAGCAACTAGAATCTGTTGGCTTCGTTAGGATCATCAAGAAGGGTCTTCCTTCTAAAAACTACTACTACGTACAAGATAGCGGTATTATTAAGATCTTAGATGAAGATGTCAAAAAGTCTAATGATTTTCAGTGGGCTGAAAAATCAGCCCAGTACAGGGCTGAAAAGCCAGCCGACAACAGGGCTGAAAAAGACACCTCTAATAAGAATAAAGAGAAGAGAGAAGAGAAAGTTTCGCAGGAAGATATTTATCGGAAGTGGCTATCGGAAATTCCTGAACAACCAGATTTTAAAGCTTGCTACGAGGAACTTCTAGTCCTACTAGAATCACTTAAATCCTGCGGCTATGGTGAATCAGATATCTCGTCTTCGCTTAAGAAGAAGATAATGGCGCGCTGGGCACGCTCTAAATACCCTGACAAGCATGCAGCTTGGTGGGATAAGGCTGTTGGCGCCACATTTAACTCCAAGATTACTCTTGTGGTGCCTGAGCTTAAAGAGATATCTGGGGTAAAGATAAAGCGCCAAGACGGACAAATATCGATAGATGCAGCAATTGCGATGACCACCAATGACGACGTTATTCAGCAGATGATGAGAGAGTACGATGAAATCAGAAGTAGGCCTGCATTATCTGGGAGCTTCGAAGATGAATGAGCTAAAGATAAATTCAAGAGTTGATCTTTTCGAAGCCAAGCAAGAACTTGAAAAGGCACGCGTTCAAGAAGGTTTGGCCAAACTAAATCAAAAAAAAGTTCTTCAAGAAAGATTAGAGAACTACTCTCTTGCCGAGATTGAGGCACGTAAGGGCAAAGACAATGCGAAGCGTTTAGTTGGTGTTCTTGAGCGAGATGCGGATCTAATCCGCAAGGCAGTAATGTTTGTCAATGGCGCGTTATCAACGGTTTGCCCGTTGTGTCCCGGTGGTATCTATCTTGTGGGTGCTGCATCTGGTACTGGTAAGTCTACGTTTACGGCAGCAACAGCGCATGGACTCTATATGCAGGGGCTTAAGACTTTCATCATCTCAAACGAGGAGACAGAAGCTAAGATCTTGGCAAGGATTGCTTGTATCGAACTTGGACTTGATTTTAATCTATATGTTCAGGATAAACTCCCCACTTCTTTTAGAAAGCAGGTTGCTCACAAGATTCTTGAGATTGAGCCATACGTAACCGTCATGGACGACCCGATTGCATCTACTACTCTCGAAAAGATCGAATCGATCTTGCAAGAGGTTAATGCTTCTGGCGCGTATAGTTGTGTAATAGTCGACTTCCTTCAACGTATCAATAAGTCTACTGTCGTGCCGAGCATTGAGCGTGTTGATGCTCTTTATAGGTTTAAGGACATCGCAACCGATTATGCACAGCACGCAAAGGTTCCGGTGATCGTCATGACCCAACTAGTCCCACTCTCATCAGACGAGACTGAAAGAAACTTTGAAAGTCGTATTAAGTGGAGTCGTGGTTTTTACGAGGCGGCTGCTGCCGCAATCGAGATAATCAAGATTAAGGGTATTCCGGTTTCTACATTTTATATTGCAAAAGGACGATTCTCAAAGGCCGAGGTTTCAATTTCTTGCAAATACGAAAACGGTAAATTCACGTACGTCTCAAAGGGTGAGCTTCAAGAGATAAAAGACCAGGCACAAATAGACGCACTGAACGATCTAACATCAAAGATGGACAAGGAAGAAGAGTAATGAAATACTTTTTTATTTTGGTAGCACTTTTATCTGGATGTGTTACTATTGTAAAGCATCAGTGTGTTGAGGATTTGTTCCTAGACGATGAAGTAAGATTTAAACAGAACGAAAAGGTCAATGTATTGTTTGATGAAAAATTCTCATTTTATGAGAATAGCTGTCTAAAAAACGGTAAGGTACTTGAGATTGTTGGCTGGGAAAAGGGAACTCTTTACTATCAGGTTGAGATAGTCTGCAAATCTAACGACGGTAAAACATACATACGCAGATCCATTAAGATTCCCCAACATCTATTAGAAAAGGCATGAACAGTGAAGATTTTAGCATTAATCTTGACATTGGCAGCAATTGCGGTGTTCTTGGGCACGATCGGCGGATGCGCTACACGCGAGTACACGATGTTGACTAAGCAAGTTGCAGATTACGGTATCCAGCGTTTTGAAGATAAAGAAAAGAATGTTGTTTGTTACGTTTATCGCGACAGTGACAGTAACTCAATGACCTGTCTAAAGAGTGCACGATGAATCCGATGTTGATGTTGGCTATCGGTACCGTTATATATACGAGTTATGCGTGGCTAACTTTTGCGCCTAGTATGAAGGCGTCTTCATATTTAATACCACTTGGTATTACGATGGCGATTGCTGGTAACTTTCTATGGATCATGATGGCAAGATCGATACATCAACCAGCTGCGCTGGTTTACTACGGTATGCTTTGGGATTCAATGATAACTATTTCGTTCATATTGGTTCCAATAATATTCTTTGGAGTGCGGTTTAATTTTGTATCTGGTATTGGGTGTACTTTAGTTCTAGTTGGTCTTACGTTGATGAAGCTTGGAACTCATTGATGGTTCTTGACACGCACATCAATGATGAGTTAGACAGTCTTACTGTTGAAGTTGAGCGCCTAATATGGATTATTATACTACGTAACGTATTGAATAAGTTTAAGATTTCAAGGCGTTACAATGCAGCACAATGAACCATACGACATAAATCAAGAAGCACAAAAATATCTTTCGTGTCGTCGGTTTAAGAAAGTAACATATAGGCTTCGAATAATAGGTTCACCGAGTTTGTGGCAAAGCTTTAACGATCCACCAATGAGTAGGGTTAGATAGGGGAAAGATATGAGCAGCAGTTACTTAAAGGCACAAGAAGATGGCAAGCGTAAAAGATCTCAAACTCGAGAACAAATGCGCATTAAATTTGCCGGCGAAGCTCTATCGGGACTGATCGCGTCAGGAAACTCTGATCCTGAGTCTATAGCGGTAAATTGCGTTGCTATTGCAGATGCCTTGGTTCGTCGTTTAGGATACGCCTATGAGGTAAAACCCTCCGATCTGACAAAAGAAGAAAAAGAACTTATTGACTAGGAGATTAGTGTGAGTTCACAGCGCGAACTAGTTCAGGCGATGATTCGCAGAAGAGTCTCGCGGGCTAAAAAGATGAAAGAAGAAAAGATCGGTCTAAATGCTCGTGAGATCGTTTTTAAGTTTTTAGAAGAGTTTGATGAACAGTTGCGTGCCGCTAATTCTGTAGTAGAAAAATATTGGCTGATTGAATCAGAGGCGCAAAGACTTCTTGCTTCAATAAGAAGGATTGATCCGGATGCAGAAATTGAATTAGTTTGGTTTGGCGATGATGTTGAAAATATGCGTCTAGAGGGTGTAAAAATAAGTTGGGGAACTGATTATCGCATAAGAAATCAACTTAATGACAAAGAATTAATCGATCTAACATCGATCCTTTTTGAATAAGTTTAAAGTGTAGAACTTAAGATAGTTGATCCAAACATATGTGAATTAATACCAGAATTATCGCCAGCAGACTGCAAATAATGCCAGTTAGTTTGATTGGCCTGAACATATGGAACAAATAAATCCTGTTCTGGGTGGGCGAGAAGACACCGCCGGCATAGGCATAATCAACCGCCGTCACACCGTGTGCATACTGTACTGCTCTGGTGTAGGTGTTTGTGTTCTTGATATGTAACTGCTTTAGTAACTTAAGCCACTGGTTTACATCTTGGGTTCCAGTTAATGCCGGCATTGCGTTGTTGATTAGAACTTCATCAAAGGTTTAGTTCCTGTGAATGTTTGACTTTTGTTAGCCAACATTATTTGAGAAAAGTTTTGAGATACTGAAAATGATGAATTAGACATTTTAAAACCTTTAATCGCTTACTAAAACTAACTTTTTCAGCTGCCTTACGGCTAATTTATTATATTTTAATTAAGTTAATTCAGTAGACACCACCCAGTGGCCTGAAACCCAAGCAGGAACCCAAGCAGCGCCAACACTTCCATAAACTAAACCACCACTAGCGCCTAAATAGACCAAGTTAAGCAAAGCATTAGTGATTGTGCCGCTGGCTCCAGATCTACCGTACTGCCATCCGTCCCCTCCGGCCTGCGTGTAAGCAGCAAAATTAACCCCAGTTGGAGTAATTCTTTTGGGTACTTTAAAGCATATATTTAAACCAATGTTGTTAACAGAATCAGAAGCACCCAACTGATATAACACACCCACAGGCGTGTTGGTCAAGGGTGCTACGTCGATGTTGTAGCTTTTTTCATAATATCTTTGACATTGCGCAATTAAATTGGAATAAGAAACAACCTCAAAGGGAGATGGAGACGTACCGGATTCTAATTGCACTCCGGTAATTGCGAATATGTTGCCGTTGCTAGCAATTCCATTAACCGGCGAGCCGCTACCAAAAAATGCGCTGCTATTCCAAACTCCCGCTGTACCGCCTAATAATGATGATCCAAGAGCAGAATAAAAGCGCAAATACAATCCTACGCCATTGGTAATATTCCAGACACCATCGGTGCATCCGGGTAGAGTCGTAGTCTTGTATTCCCAGGTATTTGCGTTGTTAATTGTATAGTTAAATGGGCAAAGTCTAGTACCATCAGAGTTGCCAATATTGCCAGTGTAGACTCCTGGAACAGACGAGCGCACCCAAAATGATAAAGTAACACTTTTAGCAGCGGACGTTCCGAAAGCCAAATCTACGATATTATAGCCTTCAATAGGCTGAACTAAGCCAGAATATTGACCGGATCCAATTGAGGTATCGCCGATGCTAATAGTTTGTCTTAGACTATGTGAAAAACCACTCGGAGCATCAGTGTTTTGACTAACTGATTCTGTGGCGTCGTTAATTTTTATAAATAGCCATCTGTCTACTGAATAACTTGTAGTTACTGTAGCGGCAGTCTGTCTTTGAAAGAGGCTCATACCTCCGTTGATAATCTTGTTCCTAAAATTCAGACCAGAACCTGAATTGTCTCCATAGCTTCCAAGTAAAGGTGTAGCTGGCATATTGTTCTCCGTTAATTATTGTTAAGCGATACGGATAGCGGAAATATTTCCCATCCCCAATGGATTAGTACCGGTTCCGGCATTTGCTTCACATCTCACGTTGAGATAGTAGGTTTGAGCTGATGTTATATTTACTACATAGCTCACAGTACCAGGTGTGGCTCCAAAACTATTCGTGAATGTCTGTGACGCAACCATAGTGCTACCTAAAGTTCCGCCAGACGCACTTGTTGCTACTACTGCAATATTTACTTTGTTAGTTCCAAGTCCGTAAATACCACCCTGGCCGATAGCGGTAGCTGTTCCGGTTAGAAGCCAAATTCCTGCAGATAATGAGCCCGTATTAGCTACTTCAACATACGTTGCATTGGGCAGCGACACTCCAGTCGTGTTTGCATTACTTTTAACTTCACCAACATATCCGGTTGCAATATTAATGCCGCTGACATCGCCTTTAATCAGTGCGCCGCCATCAAAAGTCTTTTTCCCTGCAAAAATCTGTGAACCTGTAGTTACAGTACCCTGCGCAATTGCAGAAGCAGCTGTAACGTTTGCGCCATCTACGCTAAGTGGGAAACTTGTTCCTACGGCTGGTGCGTTTAGTGCGTAATTAAAATAAGCAGACACATAACCGACAATATTTGGAAGCGTGATTCTTACGTAGTTGCCTGCATAGCTTACTAAAAAACCAGCTGGCGGCGTATCGCCGGAAGTCTGATACGATACGTTGTAATCTGTTCCTGCACCGTTTTTTGAAAAAAGAATTCTAACATAGAATCGTGTGTCGGTTGTTCCGTCGATGTACACCCAACCAGTAAGTTCACCGGCATCATATGCGGGCGCCACTAATTGAACGTTTGTCGTTGCATTATTTGGTAGGCTTATTTGAGTTCTAGCGTTTGCTCCGCCAACCACAACACCGCGATAATTAAGAACATAACCGCTGGTTGCAGAATCTGCAATAAGCATCGGCTTAGAAACACTACCCACATTAGTGGGCTCATTGACTGTAATTCCACCCGCCACTGAGTCTGATAAAAAATAAACCTCACCCGGCGTCAACGAACTCAAGCCAGAAATATAACCTAATTCTGTGACTTCAAATATATTTGAAGTAATTACATTACTTACTACGCCGATTGCTTCAGCAGTGCTTGCTAAATCTGCTCTTGCTAATGCATAAGTAGATCCATTTAAATAAACAGCTTGTCCAACAGTAAATCCATGAGAGTTTTGAGTGACTTGCTTAGAAGAAGCACCACTTCCACCGCCACCGCCGCCACCCATAAATTGATAAATATTAGAATCCGAAACGTTTTGAACAGTGCCACCTACATTGTTCAAAACCACATATCCAAGTGCTAATGTACCACTAAGTGCAGGTGGAAGTGTTGCAGCAGATTCAGATGCGCCTTGGGTGCCAAACGTAAGTACAACTTGTCCCTGCCCATTTAGGGCAACAACAACCTTTATGTAGTTTCCAGCACTTACTGTTAATGTATAGGCGCTTTGAAGCGAAAAACCACTTGCTGTAATACTGCCACCGCTTGCAGATGGAAACGTAATGAATCCTGGCGTGAACGACGGCAATAAATTATTAATCGGCTGAATAGTTCGCTTGCGTCCAGTTCCAGTAGCGCCATCAATTGTTTGTATTTGTATTGCGCCAATATTAAGTCTTAGACTGGGACTGCTATCTGCTCTTAGTCGAAGAGGCATTGTCAGTTCGTCATTGACAAGATTCAAAATCGTATCTAATTTTAAATCTGTGCTGTTGCTTAATTGATCTAAAACAGATCTTTGACGCGACTGACGATTGTCTAAATTAGTGGGCATTTATTGCTTCTCCCTGAAGATATATCTATAGGGAGCATAGATAAACGAAGTGACAGCCACATCTCGTTTGCTCCCCGAGGACTGGCTTTCACTAAAATTATACTATATTAATAGTTAGATTGTCACTATATAGATGACAGAGCTCTTGCTAAAGCTTGATTAAAACTTATTACAAACTGCAGACGATCTCCATCTACTAAATCTTGATTTATAGTAATAGTATTTGAATCTGTCCCTGTGCTGCCATTTTCTAAATAATCACTATTAATTTCAAGTAATTGGCCGTTTAAATATACATTTAACATGCCCTGTCCAACTACATAATACCTAATGGCACCAGAATCTCTGGAATCGACGGGGAGCGTTATCGAATTGCCGCTTAGCAATGTTCCTACTTGTGTGTAAGTTTCACGATAAGTGTTTGCAACTATTGAAATTAATTTAGGTTGAATGATAACTAAATCAGATTCAATGCTGGTTCCAATAGCAAATATTGGTGCCCCATAAGTAGTTGGCTTTGCGTCTGTTGCCTGGCCTGGAGTGGTGCTACTTAAATATATTACGACTCCAGATGGAAAACCAGTAGTTGCTACAGTAGCAGCACCACCTGTACAAACAAGACCAGAGCCGCCATTTGGAATTGTAGTTAGAGTAACACCGATTGTTTTAATAGCATTACTTAAATTACTTGCAGATGCTAATTTTATTGTTCCAAATACTAAGTCTGCGGCTACTACAGCCCCCGCTGGAATTGGCAAACCGGTGTTATTTGTAAATGTAGAAGTAGTTCTTGGAACTCCAACAACAGCAAGCTGATTACTTTGAATTTGAATTGTAGAGTTGTCAACTGCTACTTTTAAACCATTAACAGTAGAGGTAATTGCACCCGCTGTATCTAATTTTGCCGATATAGTTGCGGTGTTAATATCAATACCGCTACCGGCTGTTAAAAATGTTGAAGGATTCGCTAAGGCGCTTGTAGCATTAATGATTGACGTTGTGATATCTACACTGGCAGGCGAGCCGCCCGCTCTAACTTGATTTAAATTTCCACTTGTATCGATCCAAATTCCGCTTTCTCCAATACCCAGTGGACTAGCTGCCTGAGGGGTGAAAACGATGCCGGTAGGATCAATTACGCCCGATACAGCTAAATCGCCGGCAATTGAAAGTGCAACGTTATTAGGCGATGTTAAGGGTTTGTAGTCCTGACCAGAAGCTTTAATTTTAACGGGTGCCTGACTACCTAATAGTATTTGCGGATCGTGATCGTATGCTTGTTGTAATGTTATAGTAGACGGATCCGATGGCGCAGTGTATACGCCACCAATACTTCCAATTCTAAAACTCAACACATCGCCAACCACTAGAGTTTGAAGTGTTTGTATTTGAGTTGAAGATGTGTTTAAGGTTCCGTATTCGTTGTAATCTTCGCCTTTTCTTAATTTTTGGCCATTTAAAAAAACTTCAAGTTGACCTGAGCCAACGATGTAACTGCGCGGTGCATTGTAATTTCTGCTGTCGTATGGAAGATATATAACAGCACCAGACGAAATCGGTGCTAAAAATTGATTGGTATTGCTAGGAGATCCAGGTACGCCGATTTTATCTTCTTCGTAGATGTTGCCAATTTGATAAAGTGTATCATGGTGAAGTTTAAGTAGCGTATTGCTTTTAGCAGTATACAGAACAATTGTATCTTGATCAGTGGGCACATCTACATTAGAAGTTACATATAATGCGCCGGCAACATTGCTATCTTGATAGGATGCGCTTGTTGCAACTATATTAAAAGTTTTATTTGCCGTTCTATTAACTCGCACCCATACAGAGTAATCATTATCTACCGCAAAACCCGTGGGATACAGCGCATTAATTGCGCCTGTGTCGACATTGTTGCTTGCGTTGGTGCCGGGAATAACGATTCGAACATACCCAGCGCTACCATAGTAAAGATACCCAGAGCTAGTGTACTTTACACCAGCTTCGTCGTGGATTACGATATTTTTATTTTGACCCGTATCGTAGTCGTTGCTGGTCCATGAGCTAGAGTTCGATATCGCCGAACCGTCCCAGGTATACACGTCTGCTTCAGCAAAACGATACAACAATATAATCTTGTTTTCGCTTAACTGAAAAGATTCGTCAAAAGATTCGACTTGTGCGGTTATTGATTCATACGATACGTTTCTATTAAACGTTACCGCTAGTGCCTTATATGCACCAAGATAGAAACTGCCACCGGGTGGCGCAATATCATGGCGGCCTGTGCCAGGGATAATTAATTGGAGATTGCCAGTAAAAGTAATAAGCTGTGTAGAACCGGACGTTTCGTTTCGTACGGTTACGCGTCCAGCAATCTGTGTGTCGCGGTCTTGAACTCTATCGGCCATCATGGCCGTAAGTTTTGCCGCACGTTGTGTTAGATTATCGGTGGCATCGGCGTTGTAGTTTGCAAAACCAGCTAATGCATTGTAGTTCTGCGGTAAGAAGTAATTTGGCGTATTTTGTGAGAGAGATTCCATGCCGACAAACTGCATGATATTGACGGCATCTGGTTTATTAATATCGATCGATTCGCCTTGAATAACCTCAATGGCGCCTAATTCTGTCTTAAGAATTACCTTTGCACCAGTTGCTGCACCAACGGCGCCAACGTTAACATTTGAATCAAAGGGTACTTGAAACGTAGAATTGCTTCTAACATTGATTAAATATTTACCGCTATTGTAGGTATCGTATGCCGTTGCAGTATCTGAAATAATAACAGTTTGGTTAGAAGTAAATCCGTGGCTTGCAGATTCGATCTCAAAACCCTGACTTCCAATATCACGAGCCTGCGTCGTCACTATCGCCCAAGAAACAGTAATATTTGATGGATTTGTGGTAGCGGTAGTTTCAATATTTACAACTGTAGTACTTTCAACTTCAACTTGATAGGTTCCGTTATACGCCCCAGCATTAGCCAAAACGATCCTGTCGCCGTCCGCGAGGCCATGTGCAGAAAAGAAGTTTAGTTTTGCTCTTTTGCCGTCTGAGTCAGAAACATCGACGTCTGTAAGATACGTTGCAGCAATCGAGCCGACATCCATGATTGTATCTGAACGATTTGCCAGCCAATAAAAATCCCCGCCAGCAGAATATGAATCGGTGTCATCTCTGTTGCTAGTCTTGATATCGGAATTTTCGTATACACCCTTGGTATATACCGCTGTATCTAAAGCAGTAGATCCTGCGTATGCGTTCTCAAGGAGAATCGATGCTGCTAAACTTGGTGAAGTAGTATCAGATCCGCCGCCATCAGATCCGCCGCCAGATGTACCGGTCTTAAAACCAATGACGCGAACATAAAGATTTTCGTTGTCACCGCGACGCTTTACCCAGTCACCTAGGCTTAAATTAGAGAAGTCACCAGGCGCGCCGTTAACGTATGTAACACCGTTGCTAAACTGAACCGGCGTATCAAGCGGATTAATGGACTCATTGCGCAGCATCTGAATCCACATAACCTGCTCGTTGCCGAGCTGAACGCCTGTGGTCGGATTACTGCGAACAATGATATCCCTATTGTCGTTCATCTTGCGGTAGACGATGTCCTCAGACCACGTCACCAAGCCAGGTGTTGTTTCGCTATGCGTCCAACGACCTTTGGATTTTAAGCTAGATCCAAGAGCGTCATCAAAGATGTTAACCAAGTTAAGTGCTTGAGTTGTCTCATACCAGTAGGTGGTACCAGAGAGCTCCAGCAACTTAGTCATTACGGCGTCCATCCAGTCCTTTAACGTCTGGATGTTTTTATCGCCGCCAAAGAATGGGCTAGGAGAAGCTGAGTTTTGGATGGTTGATGGGGGTTCATTTCGCGCATACTCAGAGCTTGGCAGCGGCGGGAATTGAAATGTTGCATTTGGGTTGGGCGAAACGCCGCCGCTTCCCAAGCGAAACATCATGTTCCTAGAGTCCGTAATGTTTGTGATTGAGGTACTGTCGTATTCAATTGCGGCAATTGGAACGGTTCCATCTGGAAAACCGGAGGTCGAAACACCAACCTGAGCAATCAAGACACCTTCTGTGTTAATATCTTGATTAAACTCACCGCCTTGGCCGCCATTTAGATCAACGTCCCAGAACGCACGCGTATCTTGTGTCGTCCCAGTAGTGCTGAGCGTGATATAGACATAGTTTGTCGCGTTTGTTCTAAGTTCTGGCACTAGAGGCGCAGAAAGCTCATCGCCCTCTGGAAGACCAAAAAAGAAACTACCAGCAGAAGATGTTGGGCTATAAAGAACAGAATCTGAGACCTTAATTGATACACTGGAAGTACCAATAGCCTGTGGGGCATCAATGATCTCGAAGCCCTTGAGGATTAGGGGCCTATCTCCTACGAAGCTTCTAATCAGTTCTTTAAAGTCAGAGGCAACGTAAGATTGCAAAGATAGAAAGTCAGGCAGATCTATCCGCTGCTGTGAACCGATGAGCAATCTTCCTAAGACAGCCATATAACCCTCTGATATTAATGCTTTACGCTATCCAAGATCCAAATGATGCCGTGAAGCCTTGGCAACATATAGCATTATACAGTACCTATAATTAGTCTAACGGGTTATCTGGGGTTTTTGAGTAAACATCAAACGCAGAATAGTAGAGTTTGGGATATCTAACCATATATCTAAGAAAAACACCCGCACTCTTAACATCCCCTATCAGGTTTTGAAGAATTACCCTTGCTGCTGACGGATCAGATATGTAAAAGGCGTATTCTTTACCAAGACCACTCATAACATGAGCGCCTTTTCTCCTGATTGCTGTTATCGATGCCCCTGAGGGATGGTCGTATTGAAATATATAGGCTGGATCTAATGCAAGAGTGCCTTCGGCTGCTTTATACAGGTATCTAACTGGCCCTTCTTGGGTATTTAAACCATAGTCAAAGATCAGGAATCCTTGTTCGTCGGGTATGTTGTTTGGTGTCTCAACGTTCAGACTAAATACAACATTTCCTGCCTTAATGTCTGTGGTTATTTTGCCGACATAAGATGAAACAACAAATGGGGCTTTAGTGTCGTACATATAAGGCCCAGTTACGCCGGTATTGACAAGTGCAGTGGTCAAATAAGCTTTCGAATTAGATTCAGCTAAACCGACCCTCTCAATCCTAACTCCACCACCAATTCCCGATGACGCACTGTTGTTTGTTTGAAACTCAAACACATACTCGTTTATGATCTGATCGACCTCAAACACACCGTTAAAGTTTCCGCCGGTAACATCATATATTCTCACCGACTGGCTGGCTTTAAGGCCATGTTTTTCATTGGTCTGTACAGAAACTACGCCATTACCGTCGCAGGATATCGTTGATATAGTTAATTCGATAACGCTAGCTAAATCTGGAAGCTCAGGATTAATTCCATTAAGAACATAACTTCCAGAAATATCTAATGTTTTAGACGCATATGAATATTTTTGATTGTATGCGTCAAAACTGCCGCTTATGTTTTGTGAATGGTACGTGTCCTGGGTTGGGGTGACGATTCTGTTCTTTATTTGTTCTAGTTTTTCAAGGACAAACTGTCCACTATTTGGCCAATCACCGCCATTTTCTATCATAAGAGATGTTTTAGACGGTACATCTACTACGCTAGAAATCATGCCGTTAAGGTGCGCAGATCCCTTAAGTTCGCGCCTCACTACGGGCGGTGTTGCAGGCATCTCGATTATAATCTCACCAGGCGAAACTTCCCAAACCACCGATCGGTTGTTTCTAGTGTAGATCACAGATCTTTCTGGACGCACAAACCTAACAAAATAGTTCGGATTAAGCCCGTGATCAAACGTACCGGGTGTAGAAAAAAGATTATTAAATTCAAAGTAATTTTCAGTTAGATTGATGTTTATTATATTAAAGGTGCCGGAGTTGCCGGGCATATCTATGATGACGTTATCACCAATTCTTGCCTGATCCAACGCAATTGGAGATCCACCGATATACTTGAAGCGAGTCGTGTCGCCAATCTTTGTTATAAGCCACTGCGTTGTTTCGCCAGATCCGGCGTCTAGGATTATGCCGTGAAATTGAAGAGATATATCGACGCGTCCGCCAGTAATCTCTATGGATCCTTTGGCGCCGATAGTTTTTGTAAATATTTTAACGAACTTGCGTTTAGTGATTCTGTTTTCAAATGCCGTAGCAAAACTATATTTTGCTTGACGATTTATGGCAGAAGCTATCTCATCTGCAGTTGCAATAGAGATGTCCGTAAAATCCTCTGCTTTAAAAAGTATGCGTTCAAAGTTAATTGCATCTACGGTGTATTCTAATTCCCATCCGTCTTTCAAAAAGAAAGGCTCGAACTGAGAAGATTCAACTAATGCAGTCGTCGACTCTTTAAAAAAGAAAATGTCCAATAATTGATCAATTACAGCCTTTACTTGCTTTGGCTGATATGCGAGTATTGGAACGTAGCGCCTTAACGTTGTGTCATCCATTCCAACAACTTTAGGTCTAGACACCTTATAGTTGGCGGCTAGGCGATCAATATATGGTCTACTGGCTGTAGATATGAAGAATTGCTTTCGTACTTCTTCAATAAGATTGGCTATATCGTCGTCTGACTCGCCGATGCTTTCAATTAGCGCGCGCCAATTTGGATTGACACGCGTATTGAAGTATGCATTGAGTGCATCGTGTATGCTGTCTGCGGATGTCTTGTTGTTGGCCATCTTTTATCTTACGCTAAGCTGATTAGATCTGGCGTTATGAAGGCCTTTTCGTCGTCGGCTACGGCGATCCTTTCTTGACTTGGGCTTGGGGTCGTAAATGTAACAGCATCGATCCCGATAATAGCTTTTACTCTCGCGATAACTTCAGAGAGGATCATGTCTTCCCCAACACCGAGTGAGTTGACATAGTTGATTATTGTTGACTTGATCTCATTTGTTAGGTCGGTTAGGTTCACGCCGTCTTTAGTTGTGATCTTAAGAGATAAGGCAATTTGTTGAATCAGCGGAGGAAGAACTTCGATAGCAGAACCAACAGCCCTTTGACCAGGATACGCTGCAGCATCTGGTTCATAGCCGTCGATTATTCTTTGCACAGTTCTCATTAGGCCCGTGTAGTACAGATACCCGTCAACACCTGTCGTTGAACCGAGAGGAAAACCTATCTTTCCAAGAGATCTAATCTTGGTTTCGTAAACATCCGACATCTTAAATGATCTGTCGGATGGGGTGGCATAAAGTATGCGTTGCGTAAAATTACCTTGATTTATTGCAGCATGATCGATTTGTCTTACGGTCTTATATTTAAAATCTTCGCCTTCTAATACATAGAATGCATCTAATTTTAGACCTACAAGTCTGTTACCTTCTGCCACACCGTTACTGTTGTTGACGCGTACGTACGGTGAGAGATATGCCGTATCGGCTCCAGCAGAGCTACCCCAACCAACTACAGTTCGTACGCCAGTATTTACTTGATTAAACCAATTATAATTGGTATATGTATCGACGATCAATGAGTCGCCAACTACAACAGAATCGCCCTCAAATACTTGAAGATCATCTGTATTCATGAGCATAGAACCTTGACCAACGTCAGTTTCAAAATTTGTAACAACACCGGTTGCCGTTGCCGTAGTTCCACGATATACCTGGCCCAAGGTTACGCTTGTCGCTAGTGAAGGTGTTGCAGGAGAAAGAGATGTTACTTGCGCAAACTTATCTTGAGAATCCTCACTCTTTTTAATCCAGTCTCCCACAGATACATTTGCGAATGTTCCAGCAGAACCGGTAATAGATGTAGATCCTGACGTCCAGATTGCCGCTGTGTCAGCATTAGAAAGTGGCAGATATGTGTTTAATTCTTCTACGCCGTTTGTATTTTGAATAACAATTGAATCGTTATCAACGGCTAGTACCCTAAATCGACCTTGATTTGCTGACTGAAAAGACGATCCACTCAAAACTACAAAATCGTCAACAGCAACACCGCAGTCGGCGAAATATGGACTAGATCCAGAGACTTTAACTATTCTAAATAAATCTAGTGCACCCAGTTTTTCAATTCTGTAACGTGTTGATAGTGCTTGATGTTTTAAGCGAAACCTAATAAATGGCGTAGGACTAATTGAGATGGTTCCTGATAGACCAGAAAAGTTCGGTGACGCCATTGTCGCGCCGGTTGGATTTAGCACATCGATGTATTTTAAAGAAGTATTTACGGCAACAATCGGAAACCCAGAAACCTCAGATTCTCCTGCAGCATAAGATTTATTTGCGCTGCTCCAACCCGCAGTAAACGTTCCGTACGCGTTCAGAAGATCTCCTTCCTGCGCCTGATCAAGTGTTGTTCCGGCGACGGCAGAGATATCGAAATCTGTTAAGAACGCAACTGCATTTGAATCTAATGAGTTTGTTAGCGCACCATAGAGTGCAGAAGTAATATCGTTTAATGTATTAGTGCTTAATATATCTACTTTAATTTTATAGTCTGATGCAATAAACTGCGCACTAGTTGGAAGAGTTCCATTTCCGTTGATATTAAACCATACAGCATATTTAGTACCGTCCTGAGATACAAAGTAAAAATAGCTACCTTGATCAGGCAACACAGAAAGACTGCTTGATACCGCAAGAGAGAATGTTAGCTTGCTTGTCGAACTACCATCTGTGTACTCGTATGCGTAGAGTTTTGTAGACTGCGTTATCCCATCGCTTATGTACGAGTTAGGGATTGTTGCAACAGCGCCATTTGATTTTGCTGTGATCGTCAGTTTCGCACCAGACTCCGTGTGCTGCCATCTCCAAACCAACCCAGAAACCTTGCCGTACAACGAGGAGACGTCGGCGATGGTCCAGTTGGTAAATGGCGTAATGCGAGTATTGCGCGGATTATAGCGATAATCAAACACACCCACGCCAGCAGAACTTACAGTTATTGAACTGTTTGTAGTTAATCTAGATCTTCTTTTTGCCGGCAGATTGTTATAAATTTCCACTAAATCATTGCTATTTATTGTTGCCGGAAACGCTGAGGTTTTGATCTCTAAATAGTCTACGCTTCCTAATCCTGGAGTTACGATTGCGTCGCCGACAATTGAAAATTCGCCAATATTAGCGCGACCACCAACAATCTCAACGCCACCAGATGTGCCGAGTTTCTTAGATTTAATTTGTATTTTTCTAAAGTTATCTGCAATATCCACATCTGCGACGATAGGTAATTGACTTAATGCTTTTTGCGTAAAATGATGCTTGATATTCTTTATGGTTTTGGGTATTAGTTTAAAATATTCACCAACTTCATCGGTATCAACATTTGGACATGAATTAATAGAGTAGATGGTCGGCGCCACCCCCTGAAGGGTAAGTGCTCTTTTTAAGACAAACTGAGGACTAGCATTTGAGAATGACTGAACAAACGATTGACCATCGTATAGGCCAACAAAACCGTTTAATCCGTAAGAAGGTCGCGGATCGTGGCCGTAGGCAAGAGCACTCGAGTTTCCAGTGTATGAGTACGTGTCTTCACGCGTTGCCTTAGATATCGCCAAATCAGGATCGCCCACCGGGACAGCGGTAAGTGTTTGACTTGTATTTATTGTATCGCAGATGCTTTGAACGTCATTGCTGGTAAGCGGAAAAATTGCACAAGCAGATGTCGAGTTAATACCCTCCACGCCGTCGTCAACGCCCTGCTGAGATACGGATATTGTAAATCCAGTTGCATAAGGCGTCGCACCATCTGAGGCATCGGATCTACTGCCGTTAGACGCATCAGTTATCGTGACAACAGATCCTAAAACGGATGCATTAAAAGCAGGATCGGCGCCTACAAATGAAGCAGTAGCCAATGCTACAGCGCTCGCAGAAGAACCTAGAGATATGCTTACTTGTATTGCTCGATCACAGCCGTGTGGAGGAAGTGCGCTTGAGCCGGTGTTATACCAGACGGCAACGCTTCCGTTTTGATCATATAGCTTAAAATACTTGCCGCCAATAGAGTTTACATCCACTCCTCCTGGCGCAGTTGTTGCAAAGGTAAATCCTGGACTCGCTGTGCCACTACCATTGGATCCACCGGCAAAGTTTCCAACATATTGATTTGTGACGGTGATTATGTTTCCAGCCGAAACGGCATTAAAATAACCATAACTATTAAGTATTAATGCTGTTTTAGTTGCGACATTTGTTGCGCTATCGCCAACGGCTACTGTTGGTATGCATACGTTTCGTGTTGTACCGGTGCCGGGGGGTGTAACTGCTGGAGAACCGCCAATTTGATACCAAAATGCAATAGGACCGAGCTGGTCATTTAAAATAAAATAATCACCAGCAGTTACTGCGCCCGTGCCAGAGCCTTCTGGCGTTGTTGTTATATTTTGAGTTAAATATGCCCCCTGAATATCCGCGACGGTGGTTACATTGGTTTTTTCTGGAAGTCCAACGGATGTTGCTGCGCCATTAGGGTTATATATATCAATAGTTCCATTGACAGAATCAACAGCATTAATGTAGAAAGTGCCACGATTTGCAGTAGAAACGCCCGATGATCCCAAGATCGATAGAATGTCACCAACCGCAACAGAAGAAAGGTCTACATAAGTTTGAGTAAAGGAGTATCTCCAGTTATCGGTTGAGATGGAGGCAACCTTAAATGTAGTCCCACCAATGATTCCAGTACTTCGCTGAGCATCAGAAGCAAAAGTATACGTTGTTAGCGTGTAATCGGGAGTGTTGTCGTGTCTTACTGCAGCAAGTTGATTTGGTATAGACGGATATTCGATAGTAAACCTATGCTTGTCTCCAGTTGGACCATATTCTTTTGCCCTTAGAATCATGGTTGCATTATCGGCTAGTGCCCCGCCTGTACGATACCAGTTTCTACTTTTCATCCATACGGCATAATCACTAAAATCAGTACCAGAAGCTGTAGACCAAACCTGCAGAGTGCCAAAGTTTACACCAGATTCATTGTCGGCATCGTCTGCCGAAAATGATGTTGAAGAAGGGACATACTGGTTATTGACCTTGCCGGTTCGCCACATGTTCACGTTGATCGTGTTGTTAACTGCGTCGCCATCGACAATGAAAACAATCGAATCATCCGCTGACAGAGTTAAACTCTTCATAAGATCAACTTGATCGCCGATGAGGTACGTCATTTCTGTTCTTGGTAGAGAAATCTGCGTACCAACTCGATCGCCAGATAAAAATTCTTTTACTGATCTAAAATGGGATTTGTTTGATCCAGATGTGACACTAATAACATCATCGTATGCTGCAGCCGATGGATTAAATGTTCCAGAAGCTTCTAATATTTCACTATAGCCTACTGGGTTTGGTGTGGCGTTTGCGCTCAATGAGTCTTTTACAGTCGAATATCTAAATCTGTCCAACCAAACATTAGTAGATGTTGGCGCCGTTCGCTTAAACAAAGATAAAAGATCTTTGTCGCTAACACGTGAGGCCACATGAGATTGATTGCCAAACTGATTCGCTTGAGCGGTCGGAAAAACCAACGACATGTTTCCAACTGAAACAGGTGCGCCAATGGACCCACCGTTCTCAGTTGTGCTGGTGGTTTTTATTGACGAAGTTTTAAAGATGGAGCCTTTAACATTCATCAGGTCATTGTTTAATGAAGCCACTACATCTTTAAGTGATGCGCTAGCTGGCGTGGGAAGATAAGAACCGCGCCAAATCTGCGGATACACATCGGATGAAAACACCTGGATATCAGAACCAGATACGACAGAGAATGGTCCTTCTGTAACTGCATTTGCATTTACGACATCGATCCAGGTGTCGGTGGGCGCAGAGATATGGGACCCCTTTGCAACGATCTTAAACATGCCTGCGTTTGCAGATGAAACCCACGAAGAAGATCCACTGCGATATGCAATGTACACAAAGTCATCAACTTGAGCCTGCTGGAATGAGTTAGTTGAACTAGACAAGATTCGCATCAGGCCAGATGATGCTGACATTGTTATAGTCGTACCGGCACTAACCGACACATCTGTTCTAGGTTCAACATTAGCGCCATCGACGCCAATTACAAGTTCTGCAGGGCGCCCTGAAGAGTCTGTGGATAAGTTATATGTGCCATTGCTGGTGCTGTTAGATATAGCACTACCCTTGGCGTCAACAGTTCCTGCGGTTATTGAATCGCCAGGATTTAAAGTGATCCTGAGTTGAAGATTGCCTGTTTGACGATTAAGTGCAAATTGAGATTCTGTTCCCGTAGAAGAAGTGTTTGCACTTCCAAACATATTCCCAATATAACTACCGCCCAGAACACTTAAAGAAGATGAAGTACCAATCTTATTAGATCTAATTTGCAGCTTGCCGCTAGATGTAGTCGATGCCGTGATGCCCGCAAATTTTAAATTAAACGCATTTGCCCACTCTTCAAGGGTAACCGCACTAAACGGTTTGTTGTTGAAATCTGTGGAGGAGACGAACGTCCCTGTTTGGGGCGGAGTTCCATCTACTTGAAGAATAAGAGTTCCAGTTGTTGTTATTCCCCACGGTGTTGGATCTGATTCCAACAATGCTGAAAAAGCTTTTTCCGTCAAAAGAGTATTGTTTTTATAAAGCGTAATATATGAGTATTTATTAGTTGGAAACTTAAGCACAGAATTTGCATAAAGCAACGCATTATCAGAATTTCTAAGCGCAGATACCTGAATGTATTCTGCATCATGCGCAGTTGGATATAGTAGTAATCGAGTAGAATTTTCTGTTAAACGGCATCTAAATGCGAATCCATTCTCTGTTGCTTGATCGTTGATCGCAACGACGATCTCTGGAAGAGTGGCCGCTGAAATATTTAAGAAACTACTAGACGAAAAGGTAATTTCTTCTTCGAGAGAATCGACTGCAACGCGTAGGACCATTCCTTCTGTCATCTCAACAGGACCGGAAACTTGATTTACGACCTGCGGACGAGGAAGTGGATAATTGGATAGTTGAAGAAATTCTTCATCCCCAACTGCAGATGCTAAAAGAACATCAACAGATTGGCCCGCAAAAGACGGTTGAAAACCACTACCATCGTCGATATAGACGATAGATGGGTCGCCAACGGTCGGCGGCTCAGTGATAACGGCAGAAGATACTTGTTTGCCATCGGCAGAATCGGACACGCCAATAATTGCGGCAAGTATTGCAGCTCGAGTGCCACGGGCTAACGTGGATGTGTAGTTTTTGATTCTTTCGCGAAGTTCATCATCTGATTCGACATCGCGCCCATCGGTCAACGAAGATGTGTTTGTTACGGCAGCAGAATCAAACGGCTGAGTTTCAAACTGAACGATGGTATTTATGCCGGCATTGCCTTGTGCGCCAGAACTCTCTGCAACAATCGCGACACCCTCAACAGAATCTTCGCCCGCAGGGAGAACGGCATCTCTTAGCGTTTGATATCGTATTTCAGGCGTTAAGTTGTTTAGAGGAATCTTGACAGTGGTGCCAGCAGATATGAGGCGATCAGATGTATTTTGACGATCGATCACGATATCGGACGCTAGATGGTCCTTTTGAAGCGCAGATCCAAGATTAATCGTGTAAAAGCTTCCATTGAACACAATACTAGTGTACGGTATAGGGCCCTCAAACTGAGGCGTACCGCGACCGATATATAGTTCGCCTGTAGAAGCCCAACCAGACGCATCGTTAACATATACTTTACTGTCACCCGCTATTGGTGCCGGTTTTACAGCATAAAGCGTAGTTGTTCGCTTGGTAATGCTGGTGTCTGTAATCTTGATAAAGCCAGTAGCCCTAACAGATGCTCTTCTAGTTAATCCGTAATCGGCAGCACGGGCATCCAGGTCTAGATTCTTTAGGGCGTCGATATTTAAGGTTTCTAATACGCTTAGAATTGACGCATTGTTCTCAAAGTCTTGAGCAGCAACAGCCTCTAAAAGAGTCAGCAAAACTGAACCAGTATTAATATCGTTTACTGGCGTATCGGCTATAATCTTACGTACTAGTTTGCCAAGAATTTCGTTGTAACTTTGAAGAGTTATAGCCATTTTCGACCCTTACTTAGGGATATTTATCCCAAACGATATCGGTATTACGGTTCCATTTCCACCCGCTAAAGTTACGCCAACGCTTATCTTATACGCCGATGCGCCGTGCGAATCTTTGCTTAGATATTCTACCGTTAAATAGTCTAGTCTATCAAACCTAGAATCACTTAGTATTTGCCTAGCAACACTTTCAGATATGACTGATTTTATCTGTTCGGGCTGCGAGTTGAAGTTGCCCGTTACATCAACAATCCCATAGTCCCCATGCCTTATAAGCTCCCCCTCTGAGGTGCTTAACAGTATGCGTATGGCCTGCATAGCATTTTCTGCACCGTAAGACAGTTTTAAGTCCCCTGATGGTGAAAACTGCAGATCGCCGTCGTCACCGATTAAAAGATCGACCCCAGCATTTTTTTCGTCTTGACTGCTGGATCTCAAAAACCAAGGTGCTGGCTTGTTGAGCGATGGTGGAAGGGGGCTATTGGATGGTATCAATACAAAAAAGTTACTATTTATTGTATTTTTTTGAAACACCCTAATCGATGCGCTGTCGATTGTTTTGTATTTAGACAGGTCAGCGGGACCGTTTAGTTGAAGTATCAAGTCTCCAGAGACTGGAACTTCACGAATGCTTAGAATTACCCTTTGGTCAGGGGGTCGTTCTGTGTCTGATTGCAATATAATTATTTGATTTAAAAATACTTTTTCTTTATTGAGTGCGCCAAAAGAATCAGTTGCTGCTATTATGATCTGATCGTCGCTGCCGTTTGATATCAGCTGTAATTTTTGTCCAACTTCATCAATATACGGTGGTTTTAGGCCATTTGCGATTACTATTTCAACCCATCGATCTGGGTCGCCCATGGTCCGTCTCGCCAACCCTTGTATTGTTTCGCCATAATTTAGTTTCACTAAAGATCCAGAGGCGTATGAATCGATGTTTATCTCTGGATTATCTGCGTTAACTCGAGCAAAGGCAAAAGGATCTATGGTCGCGACGGACGAAAGATTTGTCTCGTTTGCCAATATGCCGTCGATGGTAAAAATACCGTTTTGAAACAAAAATGCAGAAACTAAATCAGTTATCGATGGCGTAAGTGACTGAGGTAGCGGCGCCCTATTGTATATCTGATCATACGTCGCATCGCCGGCACCAATAATATCAGCTATCGCATCGCGTCCGGCATTAAGTTGCATACGCATATTTAAGAAATTGTTCTTATTAAAGAAATTTACTCTTTTAATCTCAGATTCGATAATATTGCTCTCAGCTTGAGAGATAGATATATCATCTATGTACATCTGATCTATTACGGTATAATATTTTGATAATAAAGATTTATTTGTTACTGCTTTAATAAGTGATGATTTTTGTGTGACAGCAAAATTAACAAAACGATCAAAAGAATCCAGCTCAACTCTCATCCTGGATGGGTCGTCAGAGGCGTCTATGCGATCAACTAATGTAGGTCGTATCGTAGACCAATTTTCAATTATGTACGTTAATCTGAGCGGCAGCAATGCCGGCACATCTGATAACTTTAAACTATCGCCAGTTTTCACCTTAATCCATAGATTAAGATCAGAGTACGCAGCATAAGCGGTATCAATGGCACCCATACTAAGCCCCTAAAGTCTTTATTGCACCCTTACCAGACGAAAGCGCAGTTTTACCACTATTTATAGCTATCTTTGCGGTTGCTGCAACGGACAGCGTTGAATCAAGGCCAAGATCTTTAAAGCGATTGCGTAGCTCTGGTGACTTTTCGTTAGTTATTGGTCGTAAATCATAAGCTCTTAAATTTATTGTATAATTGTATAGCATTGGGTTTTCAGAGTTTCTTTCTAAAACAAATCTCTGAACTACGCAAGAATATTGATTATTGTCTTTATAGTTTAAAAACTGCAACGGAGAATTTTTACCAGTACCTGGAGCCATTGATTCATTTATCTTATTGTTTTTAATAGATGCACCAGATGAAGCGCTTTTTTTATGCTTCAATAAAAATCTATAAAGATTATGAAAAGCTACGTAGCCACTGACATTATTAAAAACACCCACTTCGTGTCCATTGGAACCTTTTACGGCCTTAACAACGTTTCCTGCTTGATTTAGTGCCTGCTCTATTTTTCCTGCAGTTTTAGGGAAAAGGCCACCAAGTGCCGTAGAGATTGTAAAATCTTCATATCTCTTGCGGCCACTGTTAGATATTGGCTTAGGTGGGCCAGAAATGTCTAGCGGCTGCTCTTCTACATACTGAGGAGCAAAACCGGTTGTTCCATTAATAACTATGTCAAAATATCTTTGTTCAGAGTGTTCTTCGACTGTTCCATAAAGAGTCGATATGATATTTGTGGCAAAATGTGTAGTAATATTAAGATTTTTAGGGCTTATTGGCAAGTAGAATATGTAATTTTTACCGTCGCGTTTTGCTTTAAACGCATATGGTTGCGATTTGTACCAGTTATCTGGTATGGGCTCGTACAGCGGTCCTTGTGCATTTGATGAATTAGGTACCAACGACGATGGATCAACATCAGCACCAAAGAATTTAGCTACATTCTTTACCAGATTTGTTAATTGACTTCCCACAACTTCCTCCCATTATATGCTACCATCAAAAGCTATAAGCTACCTTTAATAGTTGAAAGCTTTGTCTTAATTTGTTCAAGTTGCGCCCACGTTGGGGCTGATTTTATTGGCGAACATGGGCCAACAGGAGAAGAGACAACGAGAGTGCCAATTGCGTCTACGATTTTTATTAGACTATCAACAAGCTCAACGCCCCCAAAACCTATTGCTATCTTTGCGGATTTTATCTTAATCTCCTTCAAAGATTCAATTGAAGTGCTTAGCGTAGAAATTGTTAACGATTTTTTGCTGTCAATCTTAGACTCTGTGGCATTTAATGTAAAAGAGCTATTTTTTTTAGATATCGATATGTCTACTGCGCCAGACGCAATTGATATAATGCCATTTGTTTTATCTAAGCGTATAGTTTGCACAAATGGATGGGCGTCGCTGACCTCAAATGATCCATCTTTTTCAAAAGTCAAATATGAACCAGACTTTGTCGTATCGTATGTGGGTTGCGGTATTTTGCCGGTGGCAACAGCGCCCTTTAATGCTGGAACCGTTATCGGTGTACCTTTAAAGATTATCTTATACGCGCCGTCTTGATCTATAGAGGTTTTAAGACCATTAAACTCAGACACGTACTGCATTGAATTAGATTTTATCTCAGATTGTCTAGCGGGATGTTTCATGCTGCCCAGTATTATGCCGTCATTAGGTGAGCCACCCAAATGTGCAACTATAACAACCTCACCGACTCTGTTAGAGTAGTTTCTAGGCTTTGGCTTACCCTGTATTGGTATGTTTACGTTTCTGGCTCCCCATTCTTCGTAATTGTATACGTCACCAAATTTGGTCATTTGGCGGCAATTTAGGATATAACTCAATCCCTTGTGTGTGACCTCTACCAAGTAGAACAAGTTGTCTTGTTGTGTGTTGTATTTTGCTTCGCGTATTATTCCAACGCGCACCTCACCATCCATTTTGTTTGTGTTGGAGATGCTAGACGGCGTATATAGGGTTGAATCTCTAATTATCACGACTATTCTCCATAAACATCGTCTATTAGCGTTTTATCTGCTGGTAGTGCTTTTACGTCGGATTCAACAGCAAAACTACTATCAGAAACTAAAGCCGTGGCATCTTCGTTGGCCATTATGCCGCGTGTAAACGATATGTTAGTTAAAAAGGATCGGGATCCGTTTTCTATATAGCTAAAACTATGACTAACGCTCTCGACATGCGCAATAAATTTACCTTTGCTGTTTCCTTTTACGTAAGACGTATGGCCAAACAAAGACGCATCAACCGTAATATTGTCGCCCACGCCAATAAAATCATTCTGGCCCATGATGCTGATCGTACCATTGAGCATCTTATGTGTGTCAAAATACCAATCAGCTAGCATCTTTCCCCACTCGATCAGGAATTGCCAGTCTGTGTTGCCATTTTGATTTACTGGAACAAATCTAGTGCTATACATTAATGGCTTAAAACCATGTCTAGCAAAAGACTTTGCATCATATTGCGGCCCCTTGCCCTTAGCGTATGCTTGAGCGCCAATAGTTTCGCCAGGCTTAAATGTAAAGAGCGTAAAATCAGGGACTACTTCTACGTAGTTTATTACGTCTTGGCTATTTGTGCCAACCTCTACGCTTACAACATCATTTTTATCTATATTGCACTTCTTTAACAAGAAAAAACTTGATGAAAGATATCTTTTATTTTTCTTTAGCCAAAATGGCTTCACCCTTTTATAGAGGGTAAGAGTTGGCCGTGAATTATTGTTTTCCCATCTTAAATCTGTAACCAGTTCATTAATTGCGGTGTTGGCGTGGGTGTTTAGTAATTGCCACATTGAGTTGATACCACGTAATGCTTCTGCATTGAATGGGCCTTTTGCTTCTTTTATATCTTTAGCGTACTGGTTGTGGCCAGACAACACACCGTCTACAACATCAACGTATTGCGCTATTACACTGGACCCAACTGAGGGCAACGAAACACTTAATCCAGGCGCAGTTAATTTCGACGATAGCTGACTCGGCAGTACATATGATGCACTATTTGCCGTGTTATCAAGTTGGCCGTTTTTATATATACCAAGAGCAACACCCATGCCCCATGACTTTACTATAGTTTTAACTAAATCAGTAGTAGTTTTTACCATGGAGCTGTTGTCTACGTCGCTACCGCGCATTACTTGATAAGTTAATTTTATTGCGTTTAAAAGTGGGCTATCGGCATACGATTCAACCGTTGAATCTATATATAGATAAGATTCAAATATTGATCCCCAATCTCTTCCAACCAGTACATAGTGCATAGATCGCGCACCGGTTGTCTGATCAACAGACATAGACATGCGCACAGAATCTATGACGCCGATCATTTTTAATGTTGATTTATTAGAGGATTCTAAATCTTTTTCCGTCATTTGATACGGCGACATATGTATCTCAAGCCAGCTTCCTGTACTTAAGGCCGCAATCCAATTTTTAGTTGGTGCAAGAATAATCTCAAATCTTCCAGACGGAGAGGATTTTGATTTGTTTGTTCGTATGGAAACTATAGACTTAGTTAAAACAATTCGTTCATAATTTTGACTAGATATTGCCTTACTGCCACCCCTGTCGAGATAGTTGTAGACTACTATTCCTGCTGTAGGGTTTCGTAATGACATTTTTATTTAACTCTGTTAAGATTCAATATGGCGTGCTCTAGGCTAACAGGGCCGCCGAATCTTTGAAAAAATTCAGATCCAGCAACATGACTAGACATAGGGGACCTACCCATTTCCAATGGTCTTATTGCCTCACTGAGCTTATCTACAGCCTTATCAAACTTTACAACACTTTCATCAAACTTAGAAGTGTCAATGGTCATCTTTTCGCCAGCTTGAGCTGCCTCTTTTCCTGCTTTTTCTACGTCTGTTGATGCTGCTGCTCTAGTCATTACTTGACTTATCAAGTTCATAGATGTATATTCGCCAAGCATGCCTTGTGCTTGAAGAACCTGACCTGCTTGACCAGTTGCCATTGCGGCTTGAGCAAGTTGCGCTGCACCGGCTTCTCCAGTTAATGGAGTTAATGGCGTTGGTGTTGCGGGGATCTTGTACGATTGACCAGTTATGCCAGCAGCACCTGAAATTAGTCCGCCAATCTTAGTTTTTGTAGGAATAGAAAGACCGGACATATCGCCGGTTTCTATGGCCTTCATGACCTTGGATTTTTCTTCTGGCGGTATCAGTCCGGAGGCAAATAATCCTTCAAGCGACATCGATACGGATGCTGTTTTTGCAATATCGAGACCCATCCTGCCTCTAGCTCTACCCGAAGGATCCACAAACAATCCCGCATAATCGCCAAGTGCTGATATCATCGTATCCGAAACAATTTTTCCTGGCTGTAGTTGATCTTTATATTGACGATACACGGCTTCCATCTCTCGCGGATCTTTGCCCGCTAAGCGACCGGCTTCAAAGGTTGTTAGTCCAGGAATCTTTGACGTAAGTGAATCAATAAATGTCATTGATTCATAGCCCAATCTAGATCCCGCCGCGCGTATGCGCCCTGCAACATCTTGCTGCTGATAACCAACCAAACCGCGCTTTAGTGATTCGTCTATCGGCAATTCGGCATATTTTTCAAGACCAAAAGATATGCCTCTCTGCATTTCAGTTACAGCACCGATGCCTCTTGAGGCCGAATCTCTTGCGAGATTTTGAGCAAGGTCCATTATCCCTTCGAGGGATTTTGCGTCATCAACGCCTCTTTGAACTGCTTTTGCTAAAATCTCTTCAACGTCTCGGGCACCGCCGCCAAGCGTGGTCATCTGACCAACTTGCTGCATATAAGATTGCGCAGACATTATGCCAGCCGCTTGAAGCTGTCCGGCGCGTATTACGGTTTCAGCTGCAATACCGGGAGATCGAGCAAAAGATGGGCCGATTCCTCTTACACCTGCACCAAATAAGGCTGCTTGTTCTTGTGGCCCTATGCCTAGGGCAGATAGCTGTTCAACTGTAGCGCGCGATGTTGCTGCGTCATACAGTGCAGGCAGTCTAGATCCTGCTCCGCGCATTTCATTAAGGGCGCTCATGCGATAGTTAAATAATGCCTGTCTCGCCGCATCGGGTACTGCATTTACTACATCTGCTAATTGTATATCTTGTTGGGCAAATCCAAGCTGAGTTTGAGCGCCTGTAATGCCGGCCGCAATTCTGGCGGCATTTTGCGCGCCCGATATAATGTTTCCAGTAGACAAGCCGCCGGATAGGCTCCACGGCACGTCGCCTGTTTTCATTGTTGTAATTGCGCCAGCTGCACCCGTTGCTATATCAACACCCGCACCAATAGTGCCTAAAGCTTCTGCTCTAGTTCTATAGACATTTCCAAACTGTGCAGCTCTTGAGAATTGATCTTGTGAGAATCTGCGCATTGCTGCCATATCGCCCTGTGAGGCGGCAAATGCGTCATTGTATTTTTGGTTCATCATGGCCGCAGACTGTATGCGCATGGCCATTTGTTCAGATTGAAGTCCGACGCCAAAATATGAAACCATATCTACTGCGCGTCCAGCGAGATCACCGTATCTTGCTAAACCCCCAATAAAACCGCCACCTCCGCCACCGCCGCCACCGCCGCCACCGCCTGCTTGTTTCATTATCTGTCTTTGTTTTTGATATTCTTGATCTGCTTTTTCAAACTCTTCACGAGTTTTTGCAGTTACGGTGTTCGTCTTTTCCAGCTCTTCTCTAAACTTACTTAAAGCGCTTAAGAATGCATCTTCAGAGGTTTTGAGTCTTTGCGATATGTCGCCTATACTACCATAAGCGCCATACTTAACGCCCTCTCTTATCGCCTCTTCGCCTCGCCGCTGTGCAATACTTTGTGCACTTTTTTCACCGTATTCGACTTCTTTTTTAAGAATGGCTTGCTGACGTTCTCGAGTTTGTATTGCAGATTCTAGTTGGGCTTCTTTCTTTAATTTTTCTCTATATTCAGATTCAAGTTTAATATATCTCTGCTTACCCTCAGGTGTTTCGACATCCGCCGATGCCTCTGCCAGTACTGTTCCTGCCAACTCTCGCGCGCGAGCTGCTCGTGTCAAACCCTTGATCAGATTAGCTTCTGATGAAGCAATAGAAGCATATCTCTCTACACCAGTTTCAAAATCAGCACCGCGTCTGATATTGGTGATGCCCTCTCTAGGATGGGAGACTTGGCTAATAACGTGCTGTTGAAAAAGTCTACTTGCAACCGCTTTTCTTGCTTGTTGCATTTCAGCATATCTCTCTTGGTGAGAAGAGATCTGTTGAAGTGTTTGCTTTTCGTAATCTTTAAATTGCCTATAAACAGCTTCGGGTAGATTTTGCGGCGGTAAAGATGCCATTGTTATACGGGCAGTTTCTGCACTCATGCCCAGCGATCTAAAGAGTTCTTCAGACGGCGCCTCGGTTGGAATCTTACCTCTTCCGTAAGAAACCCTACGACGCATAGCATCTAATTCAGATTGAACTCTCTGCATCTCTTGTCGGAGTCTTGTCATTTCAACGGTCTCAATTCGACCGCGCTGCTCCTTGAGAATTAGTTCGCTACTGTATTTAAATGGTTCAGACGACCCAATCCGATCTAAAGAATTTGGTTTCCTATTTAAATGTGAGTTGTTGTCGTCAGCCATCTAAAAATCCTCGTCTATGTCCTCGCCAAAATCTTCACCGTATAGCTCTTTGCCTTGTTTTAGCTGTTCATCCATCCAGGCGCGATCTTGCTCATTTGGTTGCCACTGTGGCAAAGTCTGATTGCCAGATTGCTGCAACTCTTTCTTCTCTTCAGCCTCAGCCCAAGCTAGAGCATCATCTTCTTTAGCTTTTTCTATATTATCAGCTTCTTGCTCAACGCGCTCCTTGGTGGCCTTCTCTCTTTCGTAGAACTGCCTAAATTCGTAATAGAGTTCTTCTAGGGTGTATTCTTTAAGCAAAGGGTCTTTAAGTGGTCTAGAGTATGTTTTTGACCACCAGAACGACAAAAATCGTAGTTGAGCAGCCTCCGAGTCCAAATCTTCTCTGGCCGCTCTTTCTACGATCGTATCTATAGCTTCAAATGCCGACGTATAGTCGGCCTCTATTTTCCCAACTCTTTCTGGGCCGCCTTAGCTTTTTCATCAAGTTCTTTTCGCCACTGAAGAGATTCTTCTTCAACCTTGTCAAACAGGGCAACTAACGTATCTTCGTCTTCAATGCTTAGACCTTTGCCTTGTGACCACCAGTTTGGCCCGTCAGAGATCTTTGTTCTGAGGGTGCTAAGAGCAATAGCCATCCCCATCAATCCATTTGTTGGGTTTGCCATATCTGATATTAGACGGCTTTTTTCAAGTTCTAATTGATATTTTTCAGCTACATTAAGTCTACACTTAATAGTAAACGTACCCTCATATGTCATTCCGCTATCTTGGCCAACATATGAAAACGAAAAAGTTCTTTCTTTTTTAGGCAGATCCATAGCAACTCCTTAAACTTCTGCTTGAATTATACTTAAAAACCAAGCTTACCTTTAAGAAAGGTACCTGTTTTTGATAAAAGTCCAGCATTGGGGTTGCTGGGATCTTTTTCCATATCGGTTGAAGAAAAGGGCCGGGGTGGATTTTCCGCTTGCCACCCTACCGCTCTCCAGGTTAGGGTGGTTTTTCCCATCTGCTCAGAGGATATTTCGCCCTGTTGGCCCGTTACCATCGCAGTGCCGGCCCGAAACATGATCGCATCAGTCGCAGAGTCTTTAACCTCGATTGAGATGTATTTGTTCATCAAAAATGAGGCGGGATCGCTTTGAAAGCGAGATACTTGTGGAGATTGGCCTGGAAGCTGAAATAAGCTTAGAGTACCAGTCACTTCAATTCTTTTAGGCGCTATTTCCCACGGAAGCGGGTCATCGATCGTCTGTATTTCAGTTGCGTCTGTTCTGACGTTCCAGGTCACACCGAACGCGAACGCGACGATGTTGCCGTTTATCCTAAGTATGGTACGGGCGCCTGTAAGATATTTCGCCTGCGGCTTTAAGGTAAAAATTGTTTGAAAAGATGACGCAAAGTTTTCCTGAAAAGAAGGTGCGCTTTCGTTTCTTCCAAAACCTCTTCTTTTCATATGTCACCTATTGTGTAAAACTAGATGAATCAGCGATAAAGCTGTCCTCATCCAGAAATTGGGCTATGAATTGAAACGTCTGCATCATATTGCTGCGCTTAGAAAGCTGCGCCCCCATTTGAGTTATGCGTACGTTTCTTAATCTAGAAACCCCAAAAGATTCCCCGTTGGGTAGGTTTTGATATATCTCTATATCAAACGTAACTGCATCTTGAAGTGCAGATGGATTAAGTGATCGATCCGCCCTACCGTCTGCACCATATCCAAAAGTGGATGCTATAGAATTTTGTTGCTTATTTTTACTCCACGAGCCGACGCCATTACCAAGATTATCGACTCCATTTGGAGTAGTAATACCAAGAGACTCAAGCTTCTCCTTAAGATCGCTTATGTATCTGATGATTGTAAACGATCCGTTTACGTCATAGCTTAAAGGATCGAACGAGTTAGCCTCATACGATCCAAGCATTTTGGCTCTAGCGTGAGGAATAGAGACTGTGTAAGAAAGATTAGTTGCAAAAGCTAATGTTACCCCATTGACCTTGAGCTTACAATTAGCTCCTGTAACAAAAAATGGGGCAACATTAGCCATATATAACCATTAAGCTATTAGGTTAAATCTGTATCAGTACTAACACCAACAGTGTGATCGTCGTCTTGCATTAGACGGCCAACGAATGCATAAGCTTCAGTAAGTACGCCGCGCTTGTTCACGCTGCCGCTCATGCGAGTAAGTCTGCAGTCGATGATCTTTACAACCGGGGTCGATGTTGCGGTGGCGCCATCAGCACCGCCTAGCGATTTTTGAAAAATCGCGATATCCACGGTCGATGTTGCCAAAATACCAGCGGGATTGAACGCATCTCTTTGGTTAATTGCTGCGGTACTACCGCCTAACGCGCCAATACCGTTACCGCTTGCAGCGGCTCCTGGAAGCGTTGCACTTGCTGTCGCTGTCGAAGCAATTGCAGCACCTTTTGCGTATCTAACGACAGTAAACGAACCATTTACCGTAATTGCGATTGGTTCGTTTGCGATAACTTCAAAATGCCCCATAACCTCAACTGGAATAACAGCTGTGTCAACAGAGTACTGAATGTCGGTCGCATATGCCAACGTTTTGCCGCCAAACACGATCTTTGCGTTACTACCTGTAATTAAACCTGGTTTTACGCCTGCCATGAAATCTCCTAGGGACCCTAGAGCCCAAATACGTTAGGGTTGCAGCGCACTATGCGACCGCACCATGAATATATACTATCATGTTTGATATTAGGGTTTACCTATCTTTCTAGGATTTTGGGCATCTACTATCTGATGGACACCATGCGGAGCAGTAGAGTGATTTACGATCCACTCGTCTTCTTTGCTAGTTAGAGCCCTCATGCGCGACGTTGGCCCAGAATATTGGCGCATAGATGAGTGTAGCGCGTCTTCTGGAACCCAAGCAGACACGACCTTTCCCCTAGGCTCCTCGTAATAAGCCTGCCTATGAGCAATATCGAGCTTAGGGGTCCAGGAAGTCTGGATTCCTTGCGGGTACTGCGTGCCCGATTCTTTTACGTTTTTATCTGCTTCGCCGATTGACATTCCGCGATGAAGTAAAAACTCGAGCTTGCCGGTATTGGGGTTTCTGCGGTGCTCTGTGGCGGCAGTTAACTTAGATATGGCCCTTATTCTGGCGGGTCCTTCCATCTTTGGGATTTGAGCCTTGGCTTGTCTTGCCTCTTCTGGATCGGTTACATCTGAAACCCACGCAGTCCTAGCCTCACCACCGGGCGAGGTCCATTCTGATCTAGGATCAAATTTAGGTTTAGCGGATTTAACTAGTTGCCATTGACCTAGACTGTTTGTTTTGATTTCTTCCATGTGAGACTCCGCAATTAATTCTAACACAGCACGTTATTGTGACCTTAGCCAATCAATAACCTCAGATTGGTTGCCACAAAATTGCGGAAGTCTTACGCTCAGAGTGATATACCTTTTAATACGCTTTTTTACACCATCTGTAAGCGTACCACCGCGCAAAGAAAGGCGGTACCTAATAGTATTCTCATCTTCGTTTATGATCGCCGTAAAACATCTAACATTATTTTGTGCCATAGTCTTGGCAAACCTAGTTGCTTGCGTATTTATAACGACTAGACTTTTATCTTTTGTAGCGAGCGCTTCCTTTAATGCGCTATCGAAGCCAAGTACATCTACGTCTATGATATTAAAATCATTATTAAGTTGCTTAGATGCCCATGTCTTGCCAGAACCAGACGCCCCGCACAGAACATATATCAATGGTTTCTTACCGGCCCATTCAACGAGGTCGGTCGAATAGTCTACCTCGTTACCCCAAAGTTCCAGATATTTTAGACCTTTGTTGTTAAAGAAGTTACGCTTCCTGTTGTTGCTGGCTAAGTGTTTTTGTTGGTTATGCCAATAGTTACCATGTACATCTAAGTATGTGTCCATCTCTGGAATATAGATGTCTACAGTGTAGAAGTCTTTTACAACTTGACCATGAGCTAGCGGGTATGTTTGCTTTATCTTATTTAAGACTTCGATCTCTAATTTTGAAATCTTTTCCGATTGCATCTTAGCCAAGGCTTTAGCGTGTGCGATTTTATTTTCTGGTAAAAGTCTAAGTTTTTTAAGAAGCTCTGCCCCGTTCTCGTCACTTAGCTTTTGTTTTTCGGTTCTATTCTCTGGGTATGCATACCAGTTCATAGAGCACTCAATAGAGCAAAATTTATTTTCTCTTTTTAGATGAGATTTGTGTTTTTGTAGCGATACTTTACAATATGCACAGGTTGCATCAACCAGACCACCTTTATAATTAGGATTTTTTTGTCCCGATAGGTTTTTAACGTAGCACTTTTTGTGAAATCTAGGTGGTTCTGCTTCGCCTTTGGGGATTGGGACCGTTTCGCCGCACACTTCGCAATCGTTGAGTGGGCGACCATTGTGGGCAAGAACATCGGTCTTGTATTGCTCTTTAGTGTATTCACTAGAACAATGTGTTTTCCAATGTCGGCTCATGAGCCCGTTGAGTTGCTTGGTCTGTAGGTCGCAGAGATGACATTTGTACATAGAAAAACCCTCTACCAAAATTATACTTGGTAGAGGGTTTTGATTTAATTACTTGATTTTATTAAGCTGTTTGACTAGCGCGTTGCAAAGTAATGTCGGAAAGTACAAAGTCAACCCCTTCTACAAGCTTGATCGTAACCGAGATGTAGATAGTGTTGCCTTCAATACGAACGCTAAGAGACTTAAAGCCTTGCGGAGCGTCACTTGTACTAACCGTAATGCCTTGCGATAGGAATGTAGCGAGAACTGATTCTGCAGTAGATTGAACCTCTGATGCTCGCAGCGTATTCTTAACGCCGATATAGCGAAGTTCCATGGTGTTGCGGAAGTTGTAAGCAACAACGTCAGCAGCGTACATGACGTTTGCACGGTTGTATACCCAGTTATCATCGACGCCGTAGGTCGTGTTGTCTACTACAACGCGGTATCCACCGGTTCGCGGAGCTTCCAAGAAAGTGATGCCAGACTGGATTGCGTCATCATACTGCGTATCTGGATCGAAGTCAACCACGATATCGGCTTCAGGAGTGTTCATTGATTGTGCAGTTTGGCGGATACCAGAGCAGTTCATGAACTTGAAGGTTAAAGGAAGACCGATTGGCGATCCGCCGCGCGAGCCAGCAAGTAAGCATGCCAATGCCCATGGCTGAAACCATTTGATGGCGCCTTGTGCGTTGATTTGACGGATATCTTGGATAACCATCTGAACGCGGGCGTCGGCCATATTGCCTGCTTTATCTTTACAGCTGCTGTACGAAGCTTTAGCAGACAGATATCCTTGACGTTCACTTTTCTTCTTGGTGGTTTTCATCAAGCTGAGATGTGTCTTAACTGCTTGATGAATACCGTCAATCGTGTAAGTGGAGGAAGGGTCGGTGAGGTTGTCAGCGATGTCGGCGGTTGCGTTTCTAGAAAATAGTGGAACCACAGAGTTAACATGGAACTTCTCAAATTTAGAGAGAGCACTTACGATATCGGATGTCAGAGTGCCACCCTTTGCGCCACCCGCCAAAAGCGTTTCGCTTAGAGCGGCAGGAAGACCCTTTGTTGCCGAAGCAACGAGGCCGGCGATATTGGATTGCTCAAAAAGATCTTGAACTTCCATAGCGTCTTTTTTAAGGCGCGCAGCTTTCATACCTGTTGCACCAAAGGCACCAACGCTCGACACGAGATCAAGTGCGTCAAGACCAAGTTGGTTGTAAACTGGACTGCTAACAGCTGCACTCCAACCCGGCTGGAGAGAGATAGATTCGGCAAGCTGTTTGATGGTAACAAACGCAGCTTTGTCGAATTCAATAGTGCCAGTAGACGCAGTAAGAGTAACTTTGCTATCGCTAACAGAAACAGAGGCAGATGTTGCGCCGCCGGTGTTATCGCGACCAATCTCAAGGACAACGTGTCCGCCGACGGTGTCTTCTTCAACGAGAAGATCTCGTTTTTGATTCAACGAAATCGTGCAACTAGGTTCAGCTACTGAAACAGACACGCCGGCAACAAGACCAAGCTTGGTGAGATCGCCAGGAGTTGAGTCGACGAGTTCAAAAGAACGTCCCCATCCTTCTTGATATTGAGAAGGGGCGGCATCCATCTCAAGCTTAACAGATGTTCCAGATGCAGAAGCGGTTAAACCAGATGGAAGCAGACCATTTAATTCAGTAACAAGTTCTGCCAAATCATCGTGATCGATGGAAGTAGAGCTCAATGTAACTACGGCAGCTGTCCCGCCGTTCATTCTAACGGAAAAGGAGGCACCGTTTAACGCCGCACTATATCCCGGCGGCGTGGTTCCCGTAACTGCTGGAGCGGTTTCTGCAGTTGCAAGAACCTTAACGGAGATCTGATTTCCACCGACGCCCCACTCTTTTGCTCGAACAGTTCCATAAGAACCAGCAAGAGCAAGACTTGCACGCACTGAGGCGTTGGTCTTATAAACCCACACAGTTTGGGCGCCGCTTGGGATTGCGCCATCAGATGCAGGAGAAAACAAGAAGTTAAGAGCGTCGACAATTGGGCCTGATCGATATTTACCACGAGCTTCGATCAAACGATCAGCTGTAAAGAAGTTGTCGGCAATGTTGGTTTCGGATGTACCCGGTTCGCCTGCGTCAGCTTCGCCAAAGATAGCTATAAGACCAGCTGGACCCAGAGGGACGTTGCCCGATAAATCGATCGTGGTTTTCGAATAAGCCCCCGGCTTGTACAGTGTGGCACCGTTGAATGATACGTTGATTGCCATTGTCGCTCCTTTTATATAATTCCAAGCTTTTTCAAGTCTTGTTTTTGTAATAAGCTCTTCTTTACAAGAGGATACTCACTGCAAAACATATCCCATTTTACCTTAGCATAAGGCTTGAAATGAGCCTTTCTACACTAAAACAGCCATGTCTTCTAACAAAAAGTCTGATATACATTAACCCTTAATTATATTAATTAGTGTTTTAATAATTATATTAAATACTTAACCCAAATTGCTTAGCGGCCCAATCCCATTTTTCTGGGGAATGGGAATCGGCAAGACCGCGGCCCTTAAAATCTGCTCTAACAATTTCTTTCATATACGGGGGCTGTTTGAGGGTATTAGATTTATCGACCCACCACTGATCAAACGTAATGTTTTCAGAAGGTGCGATTTCCGTTTTAACTAAAGATCTTTGAGCCTTTTCGTATTCTTTTATAGATTTCATATCGATTTTTTGATTGCTCTTAGACATGGCTTTTCCTATTTATTGTTGGGGTCTATGTTAACATATCTGTCTAATTCAATGCTTGTTTCTATATCTGTAGCCTCAATAAAGGCATCAGCATTCCAAGTATTAAACACAGTGCATCTCATTCTTAACCATCTTGTCCAAATGTTCTCTGGCATCTTAGATGCGTCTTTTTGCCAATCTGATGCACTATAAGTTTGAATCTCAATGCCGAGACTTCTTGCTATTGCTTTGTACTTAAACATGATATAGGAAAGGATGTAATACATCCATAAGACCTGGTCGGCAGCTTTGCTGCCGTGTATTCCTATGTCGACCAAGACGCTCATGGACGCGATACCGATCTCGCTATCCTCGCCATCGCCATAGAAGTCGCCAATGGCCGCTTTGGATTCGTCTTCGTTTTCGTTCGATAGGTGGATACTAAAGCAAGGAACAGTTTGCGGACTAAGAATCCAAGACTGAACAACTCGTATTCTTTCTGTGGTAAACCATGTCCATATTTTATCAACGTAATCAGCGCCATAAGCTTCAGCAATTAGAGGATGCGACCTTTGATAAGCAAAAATCTCATCAAAAGCAGCCTTATCGTTTCTAAGCTGATAAATGCCGTACTGAACAAGGCGTTGAACCGCAATCTCTGGCATCACCCACGCCATTTTTTAGCCTCCGCCTCGTATTTGTTTAATATTTTTTCGCATTCGCTATCGATCTCGGATCTTATAGTAGCATTTAATGTCATTAAGGTGCCAGTCATATCAAGGCTTCTAGCGGGGGCGACCCATTGTCGAGCCGCGTCTTGCTTGCTAGATGCAACCCTAAACTCTGGTTTCTCTGATGAGACTGGCCGCTGTCGATCTGTTATACTTGATGAAGCTCCAAGACCAAAAGCCTCTGTCATCCTTTCTGCCATATTAGAGATCGAAAAGTTTTCAGTAGACATGGCTTGGAGACCAGATGCAATATCTTTTGCTGGCAACACTGGCTTTGGATTCGAGGAATCACCTCCTACCGGTACGACGCGGTATCTGCTGCCGTCTTTAGCAACCTTTGCTTTATTTAAAAGCCAAGGCAACATTGGAAATGGTGGTGTACTAAAGTCTGTCTTGCCAGAATCAGTCGATATTTCAATGTATCCTGAACTAGCATCTAGTCTTATCTGCGATAAGAATTCTTCTGCCCCAATAGAAGATCCGTAGTCTTCTGCCTCGTATACGGCTTTCTCAACTATAGCAAGAGTCGCAGATCTTATCTCCTCTGATGCCTCCTCGACTATAGAATCTATCTCGTTCGCGTCTAGTCCTATAGATTTAAGTCGATATCTAAGAGATACTATCTTTTGCGATATCATTTCTTGCTCTTATCAATTACCTTGGCCCGCATGTCTTTAAGAAAATTCTCACGATCATCGGACATCCAGTCAGAAGCAAAGTCAATTGTTATGTGACCGGTTGGACTAATAATTACTTTTGGCTTAGATAGATATTCGTAGTATTCAGAGAACACCTGGCGAGGGTCTGCTGGATCGGTGGAGAAAGCTTCGACTTTAGCGGGTTTCTTAGAAAGCTTATCAATTGCACTTTGCAGCTTAAGGAGCTTGCTTTCGATCTCGTCAATCTCGTCGCCGACGCGAGATGCTAGTGAGTTGTGCTTGTCGCGGAAGATCTCCATACGCTCTTCGAGCTTATCAAATAGACCTACTACTCGCTGCTCAATCTGCTGAAGATCTACTGCATTGCCGTGGCGAATCTCTTCACGGATCGATTCCATCTCGTCGTATATGTCGGCGATGTTGTACGAACGATAGTTGTTTACCAACTTCCTGATGCCGTCTTCGATCGTCTGGTCGTCTAGACTAGAATCATCGTGTATCTCAAACTTTGACTCTTTGTCGTTTTCGTCATCATACCATTCAAACACACTCATCAGATCGCCAGTAAGAGTGGGAAGTGAGCGGTTGACGAATTGATGAATGGTCTTTATTCCGTCGTCGATGCGGCCCGAATAAATATCGTTGGCGTGTTTTCTAACATGGAGAATGTAGTTACCGAAATGAATGTCACGAATATCATCATCGCCCATGCCTTCAACGCCATTCTTGAGAACCCTGAAGACGCCGTTTCCAACTAGACGAAGAGCATCGCCATGGCGAAACTCGTATACTGCATCTGCAACTTGACCAGTTCGTATGATGTTTTTAGATAGCGATTCGAGCTGCTCAATCTTAAGTAGATCACCGATCGATTTGCTGCTTTTTTTTAGTCTACTCTTCAAGTAGTGCATCATCGACCCAACGCAGCAATCGCGAAGTCTGTTTAAATCGATATCATCGATACTGTAAAACCCAACGTCCGTTAATTCCTTCGTGGAGTGGAAGGTTGGAGTGCGGTTTAGCCTTGCAATATAGACAAACTCATCGTCTTCTTCTTGGAAGAGTTCGACGTCGTCTTCTTTAAGCTTGACGCCGGTTTCTTCTTCCAACTCTCGAACTGCAGCTTGTTTGTGAGATTCGCCTTCGTTTAAGTGCCCGCCAGGAAACGACCACTTGTAGCTATCTTTAACCTGGCGACCCATAAGAACTTGACCACTATCGTTTACAACGATAACAGCTGCGCCACCGCCTTTGCGACTCTTGTGTAATTTCTTGTTCTTCTTTTCGCTGTGGCGCTTGTGGCCTTTTTCGTCCCACTTACCGCCACGATGCTCCTTACCCTTTGATTCAGGCAAGTCCTCACCATCACCACCGGAATACTTTTCCGCAATAGATTTTGGCGGACCAGAATCTCCACGGCTAGTCGTCCCCTTCTTGCCGTGAAGGATGGCCATCATCATGCGATATTGTTTTTTAGAGGCCCATGCTGGCATTAGCGCCTCCTTTACTAATATTTTCTTTTGCCCATAGGGGCTGCAGATTGGCGTAATGACAAGCTTTAGCTAGTTGCTCAGGATCGCTTAAATTAAACGAAGACAAGGGAACGATGTGATCGATATGCCAACCTTTGGTCGACCAATTATCCCACTCCATTCCTGGTTGAAATTTAGATTCCATGTATTCTTTAAACTTAGTTATTGAGCACCCAAGTTGTTTTACCGCAGAACCAGTTTTAGCATTGTTTCGTATTGCGACATTTAATCTAGCGCGAAGTACGCATCTTAACCTAAATTCGATATCTTTGTAGTATCTGTCTCTTGTTCGTATTGATGCTTTTTTGTTGTAATTTGATTTTCTTAACTTCAGCTGTTCTTGGTTTAATTTCTTAGATTCAGGCTTTGATCCGTTTTTGTTGCCCTTCATAATGAGGGACATTTTAGCCTTAAAGGCTTCGCTTTTAGTTTTACGACTCTTATTGCTGCAGTTTACACATTTAGCATCGATATTTCTAATTGGTTGAAACCCTCTATCGGCGCCACATGTTGCACATGAACATTTATAGCATTTTATATTTTTCTTATAAATGAACACTGGCATAAACCACAACCTCTTAGGGTCATTATATAACAGACTAAAACTTAACTACCGATACCTGCTGCAAGTTTCTCTGGCTTATTAACCAAAAAGTCTCTCTTTATAATTAGTTGCTGCGGAAGCCGCACTGACATCTTTGTACCATCTGGCATCATTTGTTGGGTAACGCGCAGCTCCCGCATCGGCTGGAGGACGATGTAAACTGGATGTGCCCAGTAGGAAACTGAGTATGTCTGCCCCATATCGCTGATGTTGTCGTAGTTGGGGGTTTTTCCAGTGACCCATTTGATCTGTCCGTCTTCCACTGAAAAATCAACCCCCTGCACGAACTCTATAACTTCGCTGTCTGTTGCAGTAATCAAATACCCAACCTTTTCGATAGGGTATCTGAGCTGTTGAAGGTTGTCAGGTCTAGGTTCATATTCCTTAAGCTCCCAGAGCCTAACAGTATAGTCCAACACCTCTAGCTTATCATAGAGTGTGAAGTCTGCCTGCTCGCCATCACTATACTCAGATGGCATCGTCACCATCGCGCTTCCAATTTCCCAAGCGCCCTGGTATTCAAACTGCTTTTCTACAGAGTTTGAGGTCATGATCCCGGTGATTTCTTTGGGTTCGTAATAAATGATCCCAGAGCCGTCACACTGCTCGCATGTAGGATCATGCGAGTTGTTGTCTAGAACTTTGATGTTCGGGCACGGTAAGCTCTTGTAATGTCTGAAGCGAATACCTCGAGCCACTAAAAGCTGGTCGAAGTTTTGCTTGTACATAGAGGGATCTGGGAGCGTCGGCGGAAAGAAAGGCGGAGTAGACGTCGGTCCCGGCGTGAACACGTGGTTTGGTTTTGACATCTTCTCTGTCATAGAATACTCCTAAGGTCTCTAGTAAATTATACTGGAAGAAAGTGGTGGCCAAAGACAAAGACTCCATTGAGATACTTCAGAAGATCGCCGACACCGGTGAGTGTGAACTTTTAGTTACACCAAGCGATCCATGCTCCGTGTGTCCCCTTGCAAAAATCAAGAAGCGACCTGACGGAAACGGGTGGCTGAGCTGCTTTGAAGCCATAGCTGCTCCTGATTTCCAGGACATAAAGAGCAGGTATAAAAAGGCTGCACAGTCTGTACTTATCGAGCTCGCGATAGAGAGTGCAATAAAAGATGCAGAGAAAGAAGTGGATGAATAGCTTGTACGACATAAGCACATCAAACACGATATACTTTATCTTTAGTCTTCATCGCATGCGCGTTGCTACTCGAGAGGCAGCCTACGAAACAATGAGGTACATGACCCATGCGAAGGCAGATAAACAGCAACGGGCTAACATTAATAAAGTCGTTCGAAGGGTGCCAACTAAAAGCGTACCCTGATCCTGCCTCTCCTATGGCTTTTGAGCTAAGAAAGTCAGCGAACGCCAGGAAGTCTGGGTGGGAAAAGCTGTCCGGTGAACCTTGGACTGTGGGTTGGGGATCTACAGGTCTAGACACCTTCAACCTAGACGGTCAAGGAAAACCTACGCCGATCGGTCCAGGCACCACGTGGACGCAAGCGCAAGCTGACCAGAGAAAATCTGAAGACCTAGCTTTGTTCTGCGACGCCGTGTCTAACCTTCTTAAGGTGGAAGTCAACGACAACCAGTTTGCTGCACTAGTTAGTTTTGCCTACAACGTCGGAACCGGCAACCTCAAAAACTCAACGCTTCTTCGGCTGGTAAACCAGTCCGCCTTCACGAAAGCTGCGGACGAATTTCTCAAGTGGACAAAGGCCCAGGGAAAAGAGCTGCCGGGGCTCGTTCGCCGGCGCGAGGCCGAAAGAAGGCTCTTTCTCACCCCCGTTTGACCGCGGGTTTTTTCGGTTTTTAGTTTTAATTTTAACCTAATAATTTTAAGTATTTAAAGTGCCACGACTTAGTTTACAAACTAAACGCCAGCTAAACTTGATCACCCTATCCCAGTCGCTTCCATCCACCGACCCCAACCGCTACGAGATCGAGCGGCGCGACTATTCCCGCAGCAACTCCGACGAAAGACTCTACAAGACAAAATGGTGGCCGACCCTGATGCGCATCTACGACTGCCGGTGTGCTCTCTGCGGGGAAGACCGCGACGGCGTCGAGCTGGACCATTTCTGGATACCAAAGTCACACGGCGGAAACCTGGTGCTGCGCGACCGAGAACTGGGCATGTTCATAAACAACGGGGTTCCGCTGTGTACCACGTGCAACCGCCACAAGCAAGAATCCATCATGCCCCTGAACGATGTTCAGCTCGCGCGCATCGCCGATGCCAACCGAACCATGACGGCCAAGATAAACGACGTACCCGTCGTAAAGTTGCCGGCCAAAATACTCGGTTATGAAGCCGGCGATGAACGGCGAGCACTTGGCGTTCCTGGTCTTCTTCGAGAAATAGCTCTTATCTACAAATCAGATCCAAATCCTGAAACACTCGATATACTTAAAAAAGACATAGAAGAATATTTGCTTGTTAAAGTTAGGACTACTTAACATGATGGATGTTATTGGCGCGTGGAAGCGCATCCATAATAAGTTTGATGATGGCACTGGACCCTTTTGGTCGCTTCGGCGTTTCATAATGGTGACACGAACCCTTCGTATCGCTAAGTTTCAACCCCACAACGGTGCTACGATGCGCGACATGGTGGATCTCATGGATCGCATGGTGCTCGGAGAATCGAATGACGATGACCACCAACCCTAAACGAAGCACAGCATCGATCGCTATCGGCTTCAGCATGACGCTGATGATACTGCGCATTGGTCCCTGGGGCATGATCAGCAACTGGAGCTCTAGCATGATCTATGCGATTAGAGCGCGTAAGAATCGGCGTCAAAAGCGCGTCCTTTATTGATCGCGGCTGGAGAAAGCGTGAGACAAGACGATTACTGGTGTTTGCATAGGTTTACATCGACGTTGGTGCGGGTCCGCGCGCTTGGTCGCCGTGAAAGAGCGCTTTTAACGCATGGGTTCGCCGATGTCCTTTGATAGGAGTGGTGTATGAGTAAGTCTGGATCGATAGTGACACGGTTCGTTATATCCGCGGTGAGGGCCCGGATCGCTGGTACGAAGTTTAGTCCGCTTATTAGATGGATGAACAAATATGCGGATGTAGACGTTGGGTCGCGTCCCTAGTAAGGGATCCCTTGCCTATATGGGAAAGGCCAGCGGGTGGGTATAGCCCGGGGGCCCTTTTATAGCACGTGTGTTGTGCGTGGTGTCCACAGTTTGTAAACCGTGAACCGATGTGGGGCGGCGTGTGTCTGGGATGTTCCACTATTATAGATTGTTTGCGCAGCGTGGGAGCCCTCCGAAACTAGGGGTTCCCTGTAAGCTGAGGCTAGCGGGTATCCTCTGGGCACCGATCCTACTAGACCCTACCTACGAGATACGGTTGCCCAACCACCGAAACCACGAGGGAGTAAGCAATGATCACCGAGATTATCCTGGTTATCTGCACGATGGTAGTCTGCAACCTTCTCCTCGGCTATGCTGGACGGTCCGAAGCTAAGTGATAGGTGTAAGGTTTGAGATAAGTAAGCGAGTGCGATCCGAAACGAGTGCCTAACAACAACAAATCAGGGGGTTTCAAATGAGCAAGCTAAGCCAACACGCAGCAGTCGTCCAAGTCACCAAAGCCCACTTCGGCGAGCGCTTCATCGAAGGCGGCGACGTGAAAGAGTACGCGACCAAAGCCGACAAGCAAGCGATCGCTGCCAAGATCGCTGAGCTGATGCTCGAGGGTGCGGTTGAGCTGGGTGATGCCGCCAAGGCCAAGTACGGCGAGTCCGCCGAAGCCCTGACGGGCAAGTACGTGGTCGGCATGGTGACGAACTGGTTCAACAAATCCAAGGAGCTGAACGGTGGCGTCAAGTACGAGACCAAGAACCCAGGGTCAAGAGCTGGATCTGGTGATCCGCAGATCAAGGAGATGCGCGCGCTCCGCAAGCACCTCGAGCAGCTCGGCAACGCTGACGGCATCGCTCGGGTCGACGAGGCGATCGCGCAGCGCCTGGCTGAGATCGGCGCCACCAAGACCTCGACCGTCGAGATCAACACCGAGAACCTTCCCGAATACCTCCGCGATCTAGCCTGATCCTCCCACCGAGCTCACGGACGAGCTCCTCGGTGCACCCCCGAAGTGCACCGACACTGCTACGCTCCGGGCCCACTTCCGAAACTATAAGTATTTGTAAGTTGATGATGATCTGAAAGTGAAAATCCAAACCTAATAATTGTCAACCAATGAGGAGGTTTACCATGGACATCCTGAAGAACCAAATCAAAGAGTTCCTTGACAGCCATGACTCTGCACCTGGTGCCCATGTGTTTGTGCTCTCTGTTATAAGGGAAGTGCCTGAGGCTGAGTGTTCCCAAATCTATGAGGAGTCTGAAGGTGTGAATGATACTGCAAGGAACTCACTGATTGACTCCATGAGTGATGAGCAGCTGCTGAAGCTGTCTGCCTACCTCCTTGAGATTGCTAATGAGAAGCTGGCTGACCTGGAAGCATCAGCCTAAGATATCTGAGCTCAAGGATGAGCTCACCCTCTCTTCCAAACCTAGAGACCCATGTCCTCCTTTTGGGACTCGCAGTGAGTCCCTTCTCTTCCAAACCTAGAGATAGTCAACATCAGGAGGTTCATATGACTAAGTTGTTTGGTGTGTCAAACGGTGAACAAGGATTAGGTGTTGGTGAGATAGTTGAGTTAGTTGGATACCGAATCGACCATGACATGGTGATTGGTACTACACTTGAACAACAAGAAGTGGAACTGTTTTCAGTCTTTGAATCTTCAGATCTCAATGTGTTGTACTGATCACAAAACAAATCAGGGGGTTGATATGCAGTTCAAATCTAAGCATGAAGCAACCATCTCTTTCACTGAGGAGTCTTTTGCCAAGCTGCTTGATAAGCAGTGGGATGAGCTGGAGTGCATCATGGTCGATGGCAAGGTCATAGTCCTCACCAGGACACAGCTCATCTTCCTCTGGGCTAAGACCAGGGACTGGCGCAAGGTGCAGCACTCCAACACCAAGGTCAAGATAATCAAGGTAGCATAGCACTGCTGAAGCTCAAGGATGAGCTCACCCTCCTCCGAACATAGAGGTAATCAACAAACAGGAGGTCAGCATGTCACACCAACAAGCGTACGTCAGTGAAGATCTTGGTGACTACAATGTAGTAATAACTCCAGTGTTTGACTATGCACTTGACAACTACAACTACCTAGTAGTCACTGATGATCGCGTTGATGGTCTGTGCCACGTGTATTATGGTAACTCTCTTGAGCAGGGTAAGTCAGAGCTGCACACCCTTCTGGGTCAAGATGCAGAACGCATCTTAAGTGAAATTTCAGAGCATTTCAGCAAATAGGCACAAGCCTTGAGCTCAAGGATGAGCTCGCTAGTTTATGTGGTTATAGAGGTCCGAACATAAACTACCTATAACAGGAGGTACATATGGCAACCAAGCAAGAGATCATCAAGATGGCGATGCTGCACCACGAATCGATGGCGACCAACGTGTTCGA
>Ga0315900_10000768_pt1 | contig 53337 bp, 37 predicted proteins | sample LakEriMetagenome_FD_203521 | JGI IMG/M metagenome (GOLD analysis project Ga0315900, IMG submission 203521) | Freshwater fungal communities from buoy surface, Lake Erie, Ohio, United States - Buoy 12 MA114 | ecosystem: Environmental > Aquatic > Freshwater > Lake > Lake biofilm | place: USA: Lake... | reverse complement strand
GGACGGGCAGGGAGGGGCAGGGAGGGGGGAGGGCGGGGAGAACCGGTGGGCGATCAAGGAGTCCAGGCGATGGGCTATGCATGTCCGCGGTGCGGTGGGCGGGTGGAGCGAGGGTCGAGCGGTGGCGGGGCGCTTGGGGTGGCGGCGCTGTTTGGGGTTGTGGGGGTGCTGGTTGCGGGGGCGGTGGGGCCGCTGCGCTGTGAGCGGTGCGGGCGGATTCGGCGGGCGGAGTTTGCGCCGTCGGTGCGTGCGGAGATGGTGCGGAACCCAGTGGTGCTGGGGGCGAGCGCGGTGGCGCTGGTGGTGGTGGCGGTGTTGGTGCTGGTGAAGCTGGCGGAGATGCGGTGAGGGGGAGGTGTGGCGGTGCTGGGGTGCTGGGGGGGCTGGGGTGTGACTTGGTGTTGCCGGTGCGGGGCGGTTCCGGGTGAGGTTGCGCGGGTGCGGGACTTGCGATGGGGCTGGGCGATGGGGTGTCGGCCGGCGGCGGCGTGGACGGAGGACGGCGCGGGGTAATTGGGTTCGGGCGGCGCCAGTGAGGATGGCGTGGGCGAGGATGGCGTGGGCGAGGGCGGTGATGCGGGGATGGCTGATGCGGGTGGGTCGGGGGGCTGGGGGGGCGAGGTTGTCGCAGCGGTTATGGGCAGCCGGAGGCGAAGGAGTTGACGAAGGCGTTGAAGTCGTCGCCGGTGATCAGGCCGTCGGGTGGGTTGGGCGGTCCGCCGATGCCGGTGATGTCGGCCAGGGACTCTTGAGCGGCGAAGGCGTTGATGAAGGCGACGAAGTCGTCGCCGGTGAGCAGGCCGTCGCCGGGGGGGAGGCCGCCGATGGAGACGATGTCGGCCCACGACGAGAGGACCAGCGTGACGGTGGAGGCGGTGTAGGCGATGGCTGCGGCAGAGGGCGGCTGTGTGCCGGGGAAGGTCTGGGTGGAGAAGGTCCCGGAGATGGGCCCGGCGGCGGAGAGGATGCCGAAGCTGCTGTTGCAGGCATTGGGTACGAATGTGCTCGCGAGGTTGGTTTGGACGGCACCGGCAAGGGTGACTGAGCCAGTGGCGGACAGGGCGCCGATGTTGTTGGCGGACGTGCCGTTGATGGTGGAAGCGAAGGTGCCGGAGGCGGTTTGGACGAAGTTTCCGTTGACGGTGAAGAGGGAGCCAGGGCTGAGGGAGAGGGTGCCGTTGTTGGTGAAGGTGCCGCTGACCGGGTTGGCGGTGAAGTCACGGCCGGAGAGGAGTTCGAGACCGCCGTCGATGCTGGTGAGTTCGGCCAAGGCGGCGACCGAGCCGGAGCCGGCGAAGAGACTGGCTGTGGGGCCATCGAGACTGATGGATGCACTGACGCCAAGGGTGCGGATGTTGGCGCCGGCGGGGAGCCGCAAGGTCGCGCCTGGCCCAACCTTCCAGCGGCCTCCGATCAATGTATTGCCCGCAGCGGAGTAGTTCAGCAGGTTGCCGCTGATCGACAGCACGCGGCCACTTCCAGCGACATCGATCGTGCCGAGCACTCTGATGGGGTTGGAGGCGGTGGGGCTGATGGAGTAGACGAAGAACGACCCGGTGGAGCGGGTCCGCACTGTGATGTTGTCACCGATGGTGGTGGAGCCGATGCCGGAGGTGTCGATGCCGCCCCAGGCGATCTCGATGATGCCCGAACCGCTGATGGCCTGGGCGGCGCCGCTGAAGCGGAGGATGCCCGGGCAGCAGAAGGTGTCGCCCATGGTGACCAGGACGCCGGCGTTGATGGTCAGGCCGTTGGTGACGGTGAGCGTGGTGGCGGAGGTGATGCTGGCGTCAAGGGTGACGCCGGAGAGGGTGACGCCGGAGCCGATGGTGTAGGGCAGGCCGTCAAGCGCGGTCAGGGTGCCGCCGTTGATGGTGGCCGACGTGATGCGGATCACACCGCCGGTGGTCCGCGAGACGGTGCCGATCTCGGCGGCGTTGAACGTGCCCGAGAAACTGATCTGGCCACCGTTGGAGGCGGCGACGGTGCCCAGGTTGGTCAAGTTGGTCAGGTTGAGATTAAGGTTGCGTCCGTTCCCTTCCGAGCGGATGGTGCCGCGGTTGATGATGGGGTTGGAGACGGTGGGGCTGATGAAGTAGCCCCAGACCGACCCGGTGGAGCGGGTGCGGACGGTGATGTTGTCGCCGATGGTGGTGGAGCCGGAGCCGGAGGTGTCGATGGTGCCCCAGGCGATCTCGATGGTGCCCGAACCGCCGATGGTCTGGGCGCCGCCGCTGAAGCGGAGGGTGCCGCTGGTGTTGTTGGTGTCGCCGATGGTGACCAGGACGCCGGCGTTGACGGTCAGACCGTTCGTGACGGTGAGCGTGGTGGTGGAGGTGATGCTGGCGTCAAGGGTGACGCCGGAGAGGGTGACGCCGGAGCCGATGGCGTAGGGCAGGCCGTCGGAGGCGGTCAGGGTACCACCGTTGATGGTGGCCGACGTGAAGCGGATCACACCGCCGTTGGTCCGCGAGACGGTGCCGATCTCGGCGGCGTTGAACGTGCCCGAGATAATGAGCTGGCCGCCGTCGGAGGCGGCGAAGGTGCCCAGGTTGGTCAAGTTGGTCAGGTCGAGTTCGAAAAAGCGTCCGAGGTTACCGACCCGGATTGTGCCGCGGTTGATGATGCGGTTGGAGGCGGTGGGGGCGATGGGGTAGACGTTGGACCCGTTGGAGCCGGCGTGGACGGTGATGTTGTCGCCGATGGTGGTGGAGCCGGAGCCGGAAGTGTCGATCCTCCCCAGGGCGATCTCGATGGTGCCCGAACCGCTGATGGTCTGGGCGGCCCCGCTGAAGCGGAGGGTGCCGGTGCTGTTGAACATGCCGAGGGTCACCACCACACCGGGGTTGATGGTCAGGCCACCGCCGCTCACGGTGAAGAGTGAGGTCAGCGTGAGGGGGCGGTCAAGGGCGAGCGAGCGGACGGTGACCGGTGACGCAGAGCGGATGGCCGTACCGGGGCCGACGATGACGTCACTGGTGGAGGAAGGGAGCGTGTCACCCGACCAGTTGAACCGATCCGACCAGCTGATACCGTCGCCGCCGCCGTCCCAGGTGATTTGGGCGGAGGCGGGGGCGGTGAGGAGGGCGCAGGCGGCGGCGATGAGGAACGCGAGGACGATGCGGAACGGCGGCATGGCGATCTCCGGGCGGATGAACGGCACCCGGGTGGAGTCTACCACAAAGGGGGTGGGTGGTGGGACGAAGAGTCGGCGAATTTGGTGATGTGGAAGTGTTGTGGATAGTGGCCTGTCAGTGCGGGCGAAAGAGGCTCGATTTGGTGGTTATCCGGTCCTTTTCGAGGTCGCTGCCGGGTCCGAGGGGGTTGAGGGGCAGGGTTGACGGGGCGGAAGAATGCCTCCCGGGTTGATGGGAGAGGGGGTGACGTGCAGTACGGGGGCACGAGGAGGTCGATGTGTGAGCAGGTTTTTGGCGTTGAACTTCTCTCTGGCGGCGGTGGGGTTGCTGATGGGCTTCAGCCTGATGGGGGTGTGGCGGGTGTGGTGACCGTACAATGACCTTACCACGGAAATCGGGTTGGGCAAGGGAGTTGATCGGATTTTGTGAGGATATTGGGCGGCCCGGCGGGCGGGCTGGCTGCCGCGGACGTTGTACCCTGTTCACGGGATGGTGCCAATGCCATCAGTTGATGGGGCGGTGGGAAGGGAGCGCGGCGATGTGGCGGTTGGTGGATTGGGCATTGGGGTGGACGGAGCGGGCCCGGTTGGCGCTGCTGCTGCCGCTGCGCGAGTCGTGGCGGTATGTGGTGCCGCTGGCGCTGGCGGTGGGTGTGGCGCTCGCGGTGGTGCTGGTGCGGTACCCGTGGTTTGCGACGGTGGTGATCTTCTTGCTCTCATCGCACCTGGTCGGTCGGTTGGACAAGGCGAAGCCTGGGGCGAAGGGTGAGGCGGGGGGTGATGCAAGCGTTCGGGATGGTGGCGAGCCTGCCGGACCTGTTGCGGGGCAGGGTTGGCGAGCGGGTGACGCTTGTGGCGGCGAAGTGACATCTGACGCTGGCCCGCCAAGTCCGCAGCGCGGCAGCCGGCCAGACTGTCGGCGGTTGGCGACATCCTCGAGGGGCGCATGATGCGGTACGACCCAAAGCTCTGGTCTCGCACCGCGGTCAAGTTCATGCCGCGTGGATCGGGTTCGACGCACATCGTCTGCGACGCGGTCGTCGTGGCCGAGGCATTGGCGGGCATCTCAGAAGCGCACGGCTGGCCGCTGTCGCTGGTCGCGTTCCGATTCGAGCGTCACGCGCCCGGGTCGCGGACGGGACGCGTTGTCGTCGAGCCGCACCCCATCAGCGACCTGCCTCGCCGGGTCGCCGGAGGAGAAGACTACTTCTACTTCGTCCGCGACGAGTCGCGCCATCCGGACCTGGCAATGATCAACGAGACCGATGCCCAAGCTTTGCTCATCATCAACGGCCTGCCCCTGATCATGTTCAACACCCGCGACGCAGACGGCGGCCCGGGACCCGCGACGCACTTCTCGATCGCCGGCGCGATCGCCCACGAGTCCACGTGGGAGATCGTCCGACACGAGGCCGACGTTGAGATGTACCGGGCGCTCGTGGCGCACGTTCGGAAGCTGGTCCGCCGGCAGGTCCGCACGCCTTCAAGGGCCGCGTCGCCATCGACGGCCAAAGGGGCACCCATGCCAAAATCGAATCGATCTTCCAACACCCGCGGCACACCTGCGAAGCGGAGCAAGCCGCGGTCGCCCAACTCGCCGCCGCGGGAGGGCGACGTCTACGCGATCCAACTCGACCAAGGCGGGTTCGCGTACGCCCACGTCCTGAAGATTGCCCGCGACCCACCCCATCACGGCCCGTTCATCCGCGTCTTCCAAACCGTCACACCCGAGCTTGCCTGGGACGAGGCGATCGCCCAGAGCGGCGAGCGGTTCCGAACGTTCTTCCCCGTGTCGTACGCTCAGCGCGCCAAGCTTGCCACCCGCGTTGCGAGCATCGAGGTGCCCGCTGTCGATCAGCGTTGGCCGGTGTTCAAAGGCCATTGCCAGAAGCCCAAGAGCGAAGAGCGCGTTTGGTTCAAGGACGATTGGTCGAACAGGCCACCTCCGACCGACAAGCCGCGAGACATGGACGCCATTCTCGTGGACATCAAGGAGAACAAGCTCGGCGATACACTGCCCCGAGACCTGCTCGACGCACCGTTCGCGCGAGTCGTCAACCTCACGGCGCTGTGCCGAATGGTGGCAACCAACTGGACTCACCGTACGGAGGTGCGGGAGAGAGATCTCCGGGGGTGACGGCCCGGCTGGGCCCCGCGGGGGGGTCAGGAGGGGTCGGGGAGCTACCGCCTCGGGAGATGGGCAGTCGGGAGTGAACTCTGGAGCCTCATGCATGAGCGGAACGACCACAGACCAAGCGTTGGCATTTCTGCAAGAGCATCAGCCCCTGCCGCCGACGGCGGAGATGAGTGCGGAATTGCTTGACCGCTTCGAGGCGGTGTGCCGGCACTTCGTGGATGCTCCGGACGAGCGGGCGATCCCGCTGTTGCTCGGTGCACTCAGCGAGGGCGACGGCCACGGCGTCTTCCAGCGCGTCGAAGACTGCCTGCAGCAGCACCCGGCGGAGGTCGTTGCGCCGCATCTTGCCGCTGTGCTGCGGGAAGGCCGCCCCGAGGCGCAGTACTGGGCCGCGACTTTCGCGATGGGGTTCCCGCACGCGGAGCTGGTCGGACCGCTGGGGCAGATCGCCCGTGACGGCGATACAGAGTCCCGCACTGCTGCGATCATGGCTCTGGATCTCAACGAGTCGGCGGAGGCTCGGGCGTTGGTCGGCCAACTCGCCGCTGCGGACCCCGAGGTCGCGGCGATTCTGGCGGAGGTGCGCGACACGGAGCAGTAAGTCGCGTGCACAGCCGCCAGGCTCATCCTTGGCAGGCCTTGGGCGGCGACTGGCACCCGCTCTGGCGAACGAGTTTGCCGAAGCGGGCGTCCGCTCGGATGATGGCGTGGTATCGGCGGCAGATCAATGGTCGAAGGGCGGGTGCCCGGAGGCCCGCTGCGTGGTGGAGTGGGCAAGGATGGTGTATGGCGAGTCTGATCGGCATGACCGACATGTTGGTTGCGGCGTTGCAGGCGACCGGCGGCGGGCCCGCGGGCGGTGGTGGCGAGGAGGCGGTGGTGTACCGCCTGCTCAACGAGCAACTGCTGCTGCTGGCGACGGTGGTGGGGGCGATCGCGGCGTTGCCGTCGCTGATCGAGTTCATCGTGGAGTATCGCAAGCGGCGGGAGCGGATGGCGCTGAGCCTGGATGACGAGCAGGTGTCGGGGTTGACGGTGCGGCTGGCGGGGATGGACGGGTTTCTGGCGGCCAATGCGGACCTGATTGATCGGGCGCGGTTCCCGGAGGCGTATCGGGACGTGGCGGCGGGCAACGAGATGCTGCTGATCGGGCCGCCGCTGTCGGGCAAGAAGACGGTGGCCAGGCGGATGGCGCAACTGGCGGGGATGGATCGGCTGATCACGGTGCACAACCCGCGGAACTCTGACGCGCTGGCGCGGGCGAAGGCGTTGCTGCGGCGGGCGAAGCACGAGAAGGTGATGCTGCTGCTGCCGAACATCGACGAGGTGTTTGACGATGACGATGGGGAGGCGGAGGCGGAACTGGATGCGCTGATCGAGGCGACGGCGGCACGTGAGAACATTCTGGTGGTGGCGACGGCCAACGCGTGCCCGCCGGGCTCGGCCCTGGACAACCTGTTTGGCGTGGTGCTGGCGTTGCCGGGGACGCAGGTGGCGGCAAGGGCGGTGCCCGAGGTGAACGCGATCGGGCAGGGCCGCGAGCGGGCGGCGGTGCTGCGGGAGGTGGCGCTGTTCTACCTCGCCAGGGCGGAGGCGGGCGGGGCGCGGCTGGTGGGAATGGATGCCGCGGCAGCGGCGGAGCGGCTGGTGGCGGTGGCGAGCAACCCGGCGGAGGTGGAGGACGTGGTGGCGGTGGCGCGTACGGCGGCGACGTGGGCGGCGCGGCAGCGGACCGGGGCGGGGGCGGGGGCTGGGGCCAGGGCGGGGGCATCGGGAGGTGGCACGGGGAGCGGCGGGGGCGGGGCGGTGGCGGAGATCACGCCGGCGGTGCTGGAGAAGGCGATTGCGCGGGTGCTGCCGGGAACGGTGCCCGTAGACTGGGGGCATGGCACACGTACGGCTGAGTCTTGATTGCACGCCGGTGGAGTTGCTGCGGGCCTGGCCCGCGAACCAGCAGGTGGTGCTGCTGCATTCAGGCGGGGGGGTTGAGGGCGGTGGACAGAGCGGCGGCGAGTTGCCGGAGATGGTGCGGGCGACGGCGGCGCGGTGGTCGATCTTCGCAGCGCCGGCGTCGAACACCTACCAAGGGTGGCCGGAGGCGTTGCAGGCGGCCAGGCCCAACGACGGGCTGATTGATGCCCCGGACGCGGTGCCGTTTGACGGCGGGTGGATCGGGTGGCTCGGGTATGACCTTGGGTTTGATTTGGAGCCCGCGGCACGGCGGGGCGATGTGCACGCGACTGATGACCGGCACTGGCCGGTGAGCCAGTGGGCCAACTGCCCGTCGGCGCTGGTGTACGACCATTGGCGGGGCGGGTGGCTGATGGCCGGGGAGCAACGCGGGGCTGAGCGGCTGGCGATGACGGCGGTGCAGGCGGTGGGTGCGTGGCGCAAGGCGCAGCAGAAGGCGGCCGGTGAGGCCCGGACGGGCTTTGCGCTCGGGCGGCTGAGCAGCGGCACGGGGCGGGCGGGGTATCTGGCGGCGGTGAAGCGGGCGCTGGAGCACATTGGCGCGGGGGACATTTATCAGGTGAACCTGGCGCACCGGCTGAGCGGAAGCTTCGAGGGATCAAGCCGCGAGCTGCATGCGGCGCTGGCGGCGGGTGCGGGGCCGTGGTACGGGGCGTACATCGAGGCTCCGGGCGGGGCGATGGCGCTGGAGATGCCGATGGGCAGTGATGAGGCCAGGCAGGCGGAGGTGCACACGCGGGTGGCGCGGAGCAAGCGGGCGGTGTGCTGCGTGAGCCCGGAGTTGTTCCTGGCGGTGTCGCCGTCGGGCGCGGTGGTGACGCGGCCGATGAAGGGGACGCGGCGGGTGGACGGCTCGGCCGAGCCGGCGCGGGAACTGGAGATGAGCGAGAAGGAGCGGGCGGAACTGACGATGATCACCGACCTGATGCGATCAGACCTGGGGCGGGTGTGCGTGCCGGGGTCGATCAAGGTGTCGGCGGATCGGACGATTGAGCGGCACGGGGGCGAAGGGCAGGTGGAAGGTGGCGGCGGTGGGGGCGGTGGGGGCGGTGGCGGGGTGTGGCAGGCGACGGCGACGGTGCGCGGGCAGTTGGGGCACGGGGTGAGCCTGGCGGGGGTGCTCAAGGCGGCGTTCCCGGGCGGGAGCATCACCGGCGCGCCGAAGGTGCGGGCGATGCAGATCATCGACGGGCTGGAGCCGACGGCGCGGGGGCCGTATTGCGGGTGCGTGGGGTTTGTCAGCCGCAGCGGGCACGCGGCGTTTGCGATGACGATCCGCACGGCGCTGATCAGCACCGAGGCGGAGAAGCCCAAGGGGCCGAGCGCGTTTGCGGGGGCGACGCTGGACTACTGGGTGGGGGCGGGCATCGTGGCGGACAGCGTGCCGGAGGCGGAGTGGGAGGAGACGCTGGCCAAGGCGGGGGTGATTGCGCGGCTGGCGGAGGCCGGGGTGGTGAGCGAGCGCGGGGTGGTGGCGGGAGGTGGGGCGTGAGCGGCCGGCCGGTGGGCGCTGAGGGCGATCGCGATGCGCGGGGGTATCGGGTGGCGCCGGGGCAGGGGCCCCGGTTGCGGGCGGATGTGGTGGATGTGTATGTGCTGCGGCTGGCGGCGGGGGACCAGCGGCAGCGGGGAGCACATGGCTACGGCGGAGACACCGAGAGCGGGCACAGCGCGGGCGGTGGTGATGGTGGCGGGGGGGTGACGCTGGCGCGGGCGGGAGAGCCCGGGCTGCTGCAGTTGCGGCGGAACAAGGACCCGCTGCGGGGGACGTGGCAGCCGATCATGGGGCACATTGAGCCGGGGGAAACCGCGGTGGACGCGGCCCTGCGCGAGCTGCGCGAGGAGGCGGGGCTGGGGAGCGAGGACGGAGTGCTGGAGGGTGTGTGGGCGCTGGAGCAGGTGCACCCGTTTTTCATATGGCAGATCGACTGCGTGGTGCTGTCGCCCCGCTTTCTGGCGGTGGTGAAGCCGGGGTGGGAGCCTCGGCTGAACGCCGAGCACGATGCGGCGCGGTGGGTGGGGGTGTATGGCGGAGCGGAGGTGGACCGGGCGTGGGTGTGGCCGGGCCAGCGGGCGGCGGTGGCGGAGATCCGGGCGTTGCGCGAGCCGGGGAGCGTGGCGGCGGGGGTGCAGCGGGTGCGGTGAGGCCGGAGGGATGCGACATGGGTGACGGGCAGGATGACAATCGGGCGGCGGATGCGGAGGGGAGCGCGGCTCAGCAGCGGGCGCAGGGGATCGGGTGGTTTGGCCGTGTGACCCCGGCCGTATGGCGATCGACTTTGGAGGTTGTGCGGACCAAGGAGTCCGCATGGGAGCGGGCCAGGGATCTGGCATCGCTGGCAACCTCGGCCCCTGATGGCCGCGGCGATGAGATGTTGGCCCTGGCGATGGAAGCGGCCCCGCAGGGGCGGGATGTGTTTGAGTGTGTGCGGGCGTATCGGTACATCGCTGCGGCGGCGCGTCACTGCGGTCGACGCGGGTTGGCTTTGAAGTTGTACAATCTCGCGTTGGTGATGAGCGAATCGGTGACGCCGCCTGCTTCGCGGGCCACGGCTTTGCTGGGGCTGGTGGAAGACGCGAAGGATCTGCGCGAGGTTGACATACGGGTCCCGGCGGCGGGCGTGGCGGATGCGGCGATGGTGCTCTTGGCGGACCCGGTGCGCAAGTGGCGCAAGTGGCGCAAGTGGGGCGCAACGTACCTGCACCGGTTGATTGACGCGCTGGGGCCGGAGCATCGGCGGGTGGCTGAGGAGGTGCTGGCCGAGCGCCTGGGCGTGGGGCGGGCGGCGGCGGTGCTGGCGAGACGGATCGCGAGGGAGCAAGCGTGGCTGGAGCAGCGACAGCGCTCAGCGGAGCGGTGAGGCCGGCAGTATTGGCGTCTGGCCGTGGAACGCGGCATGGTCGGCTGCGGTGTGGCCGAGCGCGTCGGTGTCGGTGGGGTCGGCTCCGTGCGCAAGCAGCAGATCGACCAGCGCCTGGTTGCCGGTGGCGGCGGCGACCATGAGTGGTGTGGCACCGTTGAACCTGCCGGAAGCGGTTGTGGCGGCGCGAGCGTGCACGGCGGCCGGATCGGCGGCGAGCAGACGGACGACAACGGGCATGTCCTCCCGCCAAACAGCGCCGTGCAGCGGGGGCATGAACAGATCGCGGCTCCGGGCCATGGTGACAAGCAGGCCTCCGACCAGGACGGCGGTGACGCCGAGGATTGCCAGAACGAGCAGAACCGGGATGGAGCGGCGGCGGCGGTGCATGGCAGGGGCGTGGCGGGGAGGCCGGTCGCTGGAGGGTTGCCTGGCGGCACCCGGCTGTTTCGGCGGCCGGGCTGGGGGTGTTCCGAGGTTTGGTGGTGAATCCGCTCGGAGGCGAAACTCCGAAGCGGGGTGCGCTGTACCATTGATTGAAACGTGTGTTTGAATCGGTTGATTGAGTTCTGGTAGGTATGTGGTAAGTCGTTGGCAGGTATTGATTTGGAGCGATGTGTGGCGGATCGCGAGGCGGAACATCTGGTCGGCACGCGAGCGCGGCTGGTGGAGGTCGCGGGGGAGGAGTTTGCGCGGCGCGGGTTTGCGGATGCCACCGTGCGGGCGATCTGCGAGCGGGCGGGGGTGAACATCGCCGCCGTCAACTACCACTTTGGCGACAAGGCCGGGCTGTATCGCGCCTGCGTGCAGAGCAAGTACGAGAAGAGCCTGGCCCATCGGCCCCCCGAGGGCGGGCTGGGCCCGGAGCGGCCGGCCGAGGAGCGGCTGGGCGTGTTCATCGCGACCATGCTCGAGCGGATGCTCGACAGCAGCGAGCCGGCGTGGCTGGCACGGATCATGGCGCGGGAGATGGTGCAGCCGACTGAAGTGTTCGACGAGATGTGCGACCACTTCATCCGGCCCCAGTTTGCCATGCTGCGGGGGATTGTCGCGGAGATCATCGGGGCGGAGGCCGAGAGCGTGACGGCGTATCGGGCTGCGTACTCGGTGGTGGGGCAGTGTTTGTTCTACAAACACTGCCGCGCGGTGGTGGAACGGATCACGCCGGGGCAGGGGTACGACCTGGCGGCGGTGGCGGGCATCGCCGAGCATGTCACGCGGATGTCGCTGGCGGGGCTGCGGGCGATGCGTGAGGCGGGCGCGGATGGGGCGGCGGGTGATGCGTGGGCCGCCGACAAGGCCCGGTTCTTCAGCGGCGATGGTCGGGGGATGAGTTGAAAGGGACAGCCGATGGTGTTTGTGGCGCTGAAGATGCTGGTGGGGGACCGGGCGAAGTTCCTGGGCATTGTGTTCGGGATCACCTTCGCCGCGATGCTGATCACGCAGCAGGCGTCGATCTTCATCGGGCTGATGACGAGGACGTTCGGCTTCATCACCGATACCACGCAGCCGGATGTGTGGGTGATGGACCCGAAGGTGCAGTTCGTCGATGACATCAAGCCGATGCAGGACACGCAGTTGCTGCGGGTGCGGGGGATTGAGGGGGTGGCGTGGGCGATGCCGCTGTACAAGGGGCTGATTCAGGCCCGGATGGACAACGGCACGTTTCAGAACTGCAACGTGATCGGGATTGACGATGCGACGCTGATCGGTGGGCCGCCGGAGATGGTCGAGGGCCGGCTGGAGGACCTGCGGCGGTCGGACTCGGTGATTGTGGACGAGGTGGGGGCGCGGACGCGGCTGGCCAAGCCGGCGCCGGGGGCGCCCCGGGATGCCGAAGGGAACATTCCGCCGGACTGGCCCCGCGTGCCGCTGACCATCGGTGACACGCTGGAACTCAACGACCGCCGGGCGGTGGTGGTGGGCATCTGCAAGGTGAGCCGGACGTTTCAGAGCCAGCCGGTGCTGTACACCACGTACGGACGGGCGACGCAGTATGCCCCGCGGCAGCGGAAACTGCTGAGTTTCATCCTGGTGAAGGCCGAGGACGGCCTGAAGCCGGAGGAGTTGACGCGGCGGATCCGCGAGCAGACGGGGCTGGCGGCGTACACCGGATGGGAGTTCAGCGAGAAGACGTACATGTACTTCGTGCGCTTCACCGGTATTCCGATCAACTTCGGGATCGCGGTGGCGCTGGGCTTTCTGGTGGGAACGGCGATCGCCGGGCAGACGTTTTACAACTTCACGCTGGACAACCTGCGGCAGTTCGGCGCGCTCAAGGCGATGGGGGCGAGCAACCGGACGCTGCTGGGGATGATCCTGCTGCAGGCGGCGGTGGTGGGGGTGATCGGGTATGGGCTGGGGGTGGGTCTGGCGTCGCAGTTTGCGCAGTTGTCGGCGCGGTCGGAACTGGCGTTCCGGTTGATCTGGCAGACGCTGGCGGCGACGGGGGGGGCGATCGTGGTGATCTCGATGCTGGCGGCGAGCCTAAGCCTGCTGAAGGTGATCCGGCTGGAACCGGCGATCGTGTTCAAGGGCTGAAGTCCGAGAAAAACAAGTCTTTTCAGCCGAATCAGGCGATCGGCGTAAAAAGTCGACCATTTTGAACGGCGTTCATTGACTGATCGATGATCAGTGATCATAATTCACGCAATGAACGGAGTTCACTCATGAGCCCGATGGACAGGCGGACACGCGAGAAGCAGCAGGTTCAGGAGCGGATCCTGAATGCGGCCCGCGATCTGTTCGCGGCCGAGGGGTTTGAAGCGGTGACGATGCGGCGGATCGCCGAGGCGATTGAGTACACGCCCGGCGCGCTCTATGTGCACTTCCGCGACAAGGCGGAACTGATCCGGGCGTTGTGCCGGAATGACTATGAGGCGTTGCGGCTGGCGACGGAGGATCTTCGGCGGACGGAGGCGGATCCGGTGCGGCGGATCTGGGCGATGGGGCACGGGTATCTGTCGTTCGCGGCGGCACATTCGAACCACTACAAACTGATGTTCATGACCTCTCCGCCGGCGGGGGTTGAGCCTGACGCGGAGGACCTGGCGTGCATGGAGGACCCGGACCGGGACGGGTATGCGGCGCTGGTGGAGTCGGTGATGCAGGCGATGGCGCAGGGGCGGTGGCGTGCGGACCTGAAGGACCCGGAGCTGGTGGCGCAGACGCTGTGGGCGGCGTTGCACGGGGTGGCGGCGCTGCAGATCGTCTACGGGCATGACCCGCTGTGGCAGATGCGGCCGTGGGATGAGCGGGCGAAGGAGATGGCGGTGACGGTGCTGCGGGGGATGCTGCGGGACCCGGGCGAGATTGAGCGAATGCCGGACCTGGGGACGGTGGAGCAGTGGCGTGGGGGCGAGGCGGGGGCGGATAAGGAGGCGGCGTCATGATGTCTGTCGCGCTGAAGATGCTGGTGGGGGACAAGCTCAAGTACATCGGGCTGGTGGCGGGGATCGCCTTCGCGGCCATGCTGGTGGTGCAGCAGGCGGGCATTCTGGTGGGTTTGGCGCAGCAGACGGGGTCGTTCATTCGGGACACCAGTCAGGCGGACCTGTGGGTGATGGAATCGCAGGTGCGCTTCAGCCAGGACGTTCTGCCGATCTCGGATGGAACGTTGCTGCGGACGCGGGGGATTGAGGGCGTGGATTGGGCGGTGCCGATGTACCAGGGCTTCCTCAAGGCCAGACTGGAGGACGGGACGCGGGCGACGATGATCCTGATCGGGCTTGACGACGCGACGCTGATGGGCGGGCCGCCGGAGATGGTCAGCGGCCGTCTGGCGGATCTGCGGACGGACAAGGCGGTGTTGATCGATCATGACGCGCGGGACACGAAGCTGAAGTTGAAGCGTTCGCCGCGGCCGGAGGGTGAGCCGGCGGGGTTGCGGGTTGGGGACAGCTTCGCGATCAACGACGTGGAGGTGCGGGTGGCGGGCGAGTATCGCGCCAGCAAGAGCTTCTTCTGGGAGCCGGTGGTGTACACGACGTACTCGCGGGCGCTTCAGATCGCCCCGCGTGAGCGGAAGCTGATGACCTACTTGATGGTGAAGGTGAAGGACGGGCACGACAAGCGGGAGGTGGCCGAGCGGATCCGGGCGGCGACGGGTCTGGAGGCGCGGACGAGCGACGAGTTCATCAGGATCACGGCCGACTACATCCTTACCGAGACGGGGATTCTGGTGAACTTCGCGCTGGCGGTGGGGCTGGGCTTTCTGGTGGGCACGCTGGTGTCAGGGCAGATGCTGTACAACTTCACGCTGGACAACCTGCGGTACTACGGGACGCTCAAGGCGATGGGGGCGAGCAACCTGCGGCTGGTGGGGATGGTGCTGGTGCAGGCGGTGGTGGTGGCGTGCATCGGATACGGGATCGGGCTGGGGGCCGGGAGCCTGCTGGGCAAGGTGGTGGGGGATGCGGGGCTGGCGTTCTCGATGCCGTGGCAGGTGCCGGTGGGCGGGTTTGTGGCGATCACGCTGTGCTGCGTGATCGCGGGGCTGATCAGCGTGATTCGGGTGCTGCAACTGGAGCCGGCGGTGGTGTTCAGGTCGTGAGTCGGTCGGGCGGGCCCGCCCGCGAAGGGGGTGGGGTGGGGTAGCGGACCGCGGACGGATGGTGTCGGTCGGGGCGGGAAATCAGGAAGGACTGGGTCATGAGTGCGACAGCGACGATGCAGGCGGGAATGGGGACGGCCACGCGACGCGGGGAGACGGCGGTGCACTGCAAGGGCGTGACCAAGCACTATGGCGAGGGCACCAGCAAGGTGTGGGCGTTGCGGGGGATTGACCTGGAGATCGGCGCCGGCGAACTGACCATGCTGGTGGGGCCGTCGGGCTGCGGGAAGACGACGCTGATCTCGGTGGTGGCGGGGATTCTGGACCGTGACGACGGTGAGTGCACGGTGTTCGGTCGCGACTTCACCAGGATGTCGGCGTCGGAGAAGACGCGATTCCGCGGGGAGAACGTGGGCTTTGTGTTCCAGCAGTTCAACCTGCTGCCGACGCTGACGGCGGCGGAGAACGTGGCCGTGCCGCTGATGATTTTGGGCAAGGGGCGGTCGGCGGCGGTGAAGCAGGGCGCCGAGATGCTGGAGAAGGTGGGGCTGAAGGACAAGCTCAAGAGCCTGCCGAGTCAGTTGTCGGGCGGTCAGCAGCAGCGGGTGGCCATCGCGCGGGCGCTGGTGCACGAGCCGAAGCTGATCGTGTGCGACGAGCCGACGAGCGCCCTGGACCACGACACTGGGCACGTGATCATGCGGATGCTCAAGAACGTGGCGTTGAACGAGTCGCGGTCGCTGGTGATCGTGACGCACGACGCCCGCATCTTCGAGTTTGCCGACAAGATCGCCAAGATGGACGACGGGCGGATCAAGGAGGTGAGCAACGGGGTGGCGGAGGTGGCCAGGCGGAACGGGGGGGGTGGTGGTGGCGGCGCGGGGCATTGAACAACGTGCCGGCAAGGGGGCCGGAGGGGACGGCGGCGGGGTGGAAGTGTTGAGCGTGACGGTCTGCGGTTGAATCAGGAGTCCAAGCATGTTCCGGAAGTACATCATCCCGTTGCTGGCGGTGGCCGGCGTGATCACGGCGATTCAGACGGTGCGGTCCTCAGGGCAGACCCGCCCCCCGGCTCCGCCGGTGAGCGAGCCGGCGCGGTCGCCGTTCGCGTACTCGATCGCGGGGTCGGGGATCATTGAGTCCTCCAGCGAGAACATCGCCATCAGCACCAACATCGCCGGCGTGGTGACCGAGGTGATGGTCAGGCCCGGGCAGCGGGTCAAGGCGGGTGATCCGCTTTTCAAGGTCGACGACCGGTCGCTGAAGGCCGAACTGGGCGCCCGCAAGGCGGCTCTGGCGGCGGCGGAGGCGCAGTTGGCCCGGCTGCGGCAGTCGCCCCGGCCGGAGGATGTGCCCCCCGCCCAGGCGCGGGTGACGGCGGCGGAGGCGGCGGTGAGCACGGCGGAATCGCAACTGGCCGACGCGCGGAACCAGTTCGCGCTGCTGGAAGCGGTGAGCGACAAGCGCGCCGTGGTGGTGGAAGATCTGACCAAGCGCCGCGACGCGGTGACGACAGCGCAGGCGCGGCTGAGCGAGGCGAGGGCGAGCCTGCTGGAGGCACAGAGCCAGCTCGCGCTGCTGAAGGCGGGCACGTGGTCGGCGGACCTGGCCGTCTCGGAGGCGGAGGTGGAGCGGGCCCGCGCGGCGGTGGCGGCGGTGGAGACGGACCTGGAGCGGCTGACGGTGCGGGCGCCGATCGACGGCGAGGTGCTGCAGCGGAACGTGCGGGCGGGCGAGTTCGCCACCGCGGGCGTGCTGACGGCGCCGCTGATCCTGCTGGGCGAGACGGCGGTGCTGCACGTGCGGTGCGACATTGACGAGAACGACGCCTGGCGGCTGGCGCCGGGCTCCAAGGCCCGCGTGAGCCTGCGGGGCAATGGGGAGATCTTCACCGACGTGCAGTTCGTGCGGGTCGAGCCATACGTGATCCCCAAGCGTTCGCTCACCGGCGAGTCGACCGAGCGGGTGGACACGCGGGTGCTGCAGGTGCTGTTCTCGTTCCCGCGGGATGCGATGCGGGTGTACGTGGGGCAGTTGGTGGACGTGCGGATCGAGGCGGCGGCGGTGCGGTCAGCGTTGGAGCGGGTCTCGGCGAAATGACTGGCCGGTGAGCGGTGATGGCCCGGGAGGGCGGCCGCTACGCTGGGGGGCCACCGGAGGGGGCAGGACTTGCCCCGGAGCGGGCGGGGCCAACGTATGCGGATTGAGGGGCCTTGGAAAACGGCCGGGCCCCGGACCAGAAAGCAGGACACCATGAATCGTGATGTGCGGACGGCGGCGGCGTTGATGATGGCGGCGGGTCTGGCGGTGCTCGGTGGGTGCAACGTGGGGCCCGAGGCCAAGGCGCCCGAGCCGACACAGGTTGACGGGTGGTCGGCCAGCCTGGCCGGCGCCGGCCTGAGCCCGGACCCGGTGGCCAACGCCGCGTGGTGGGAGCAGTTCAACGACCCGGCGCTGAACAGCCTGGTGCAGCGGGCGGTGGAGGGGAACAAGGATCTGGCGATCGCCGCGGCCCGCGTGCGTGAGGCCCGGGCGGCGCGGGGCGTGGTGGCGGCGGATAGCCTGCCGACGCTGGACGCCAGCGGCGGGTACACGCGGTCGCAGAACAGCGAGACGACCCGGGGCGGGCGGTTCAACCCCGGCTCGAGCGAGTCGTTCGACACCTATCAGGCCGGCTTTGACGCCAACTGGGAAATCGACCTGTGGGGGCGCGTGCGCCGCAGCGTGGAGGCGGCCGATGCGGACGTGGCGGCGGCGGAAGAGGCGCGTCGCGACACGCTGGTGGTGCTGCTGGGCGAGGTGGGGCGGAACTATGTCGAGGCCCGCTCGCTGCAGCGGCGGCTGGAGATCGCGCGGGCAAACATCCGCAGCCAGAGCCAGTCGCTGGACCTGACGACCTCGCGTTTCAACGCCGGCCTGACCAGCGAGCTTGACGTGGCTCAGGCGCGCAGCCAGTTGGCCAACACGCAGGCGGTGGTGCCGAGCTTTGAGAGCGCGCTGGAGCAGACGCTCAACCGGCTGGCGGTGCTGACCGGCCAGCAGCCCGGCGCCCTGAAGGCTGAGTTTGCCCAGACCGGCCCGCTGCCGGCCCCGCCGGAGGTGGTGGCCATCGGCATGCCCGGCGATGCGTTGCGGCGGCGGGCGGACGTGCGGCGTGCGGAGCGTGAGATCTCGGCGGCGACGGCCCGCATCGGCGTGGCGACGGCGGACCTGTACCCGCGGGTGCGGCTGCTGGGCAGCTTCGGCTTCCAGACCAGCCAGTTTGCGTCGCTGTTCGACGGCGACAGCCGGGCGTGGTCGGTCGGCCCGTCGATCTCGTGGAACGTGTTTGACGGCGGGCGGATCCGCAGCAACATCAAGGTGTTCCAGGCGCGCGAGCAGCAGGCCCTGCTGGGCTATCAGCGGACGGTGCTGGGGGCGCTGGAAGAGGCCAACAACGCGATTGTCGCGTATGACAAGGAGCGGCAGCGGCGGGCCCGGCTGATGGAGGCCGAAGTGGCGGCACGCCGGGCGGTGGCGTTGTCTGAAGCGCAGTATCAGGCCGGCAAGGTGGCCTTCCTGCAGGTGCTCGATTCGCAGCGCAGCCTGTTCGCAGCGCAGGACAACCTGGCGGCCAGCGATGCGGTGGTGTCGGCCAATCTGGTGGCTGTGTACAAGGCTCTGGGCGGCGCGTGGGAGCCGTTTGAGCAGCCGGCGGAGGTGAAGGAGAGGATGGACGAGGGTGGGGGCGGTGCCAGCGGGCCGGGTGGTGCGGGTGGTGGGGGTAGTCAAGGCTGAGGCGACGGAGGTTGACGCTGGGCAGGGGCGGGCTTGGCCGGGCGGCCGATGGTGGCTGCGCGGAGCGAGATGAACGCCGCGGGCGTCTTGAGGCTGCGGTTGGGTTCGGCGCTGCGCGGTGGAGAGCGCGGTGGGAGGTGCGCCGTCCGGCTAGAAGGCGGAAGGTTGAAACGCAGGCCAGCCAAGAGTCGCGTGCCTGCCAGCGAGCCGGCGGGTTGAGCGCTGCGCGGTTAGCTTGCCATACGTGCGCCTGTCATGGGCCGAGTCGATCGGACTCGCCGAGAGGCGGGCGCGATGGTTGGCTCTGACAGCGCGGTGTGGCGGCCCGCGTGTGGGCTCGACGCGCCCATCGCCGTTTTCGCGGCGGGTTGCCCGTGAGGCCCGTGCTGTTGTGCCGAGCAGCATGATCGCGCGAGTGAGGGCTCGGTGGGCTGCTGGGGGGCCGGCGTGTCGGTGGCAGAGCATCAGTCGGTGCCGCGCGCAGGGGCGATGCGGTGTGATGGATCACCCGCAGTGCGTGGGGGTTCAGCCGAAGCGGGTCGATGGCCTTTGCCGCCTCCGCGCCTCTCCACACTCCCCTCCAAACTCCACTGCCCACCTTCCCCCCGCCCTCCCGCCCCGCCCCCCCGCTGCGGCGGGGGCTTCACTGCCCTCAGCGGGGTGGTGCCGCTGGGTCGCCCGGAGGGCGGCGTGACGCTGATGGCGCCTGACCGGGCCGGGCCTTGGGTCCGCATCGGAATCGCTCAGCGTGTGGCAAGGGAACTGTGCTTGATTGGGGTTGCGGGTGCGGCGGCCGGACGGCTGACGGAGCCTTGGGCAAGGGGAAGTGTCCGGCGACCTGCCCCGAAGCAGCACAAGAGCGCGGATGACGGCGTAGTGAACAGTGGATATCCATGTCGGAGCAGTGGCAAGCGGCCGACCGGTGCTGGCCACTCGGCACGGCCTTCTGGCCGGCCGTGATGGAGAGTCAGGACGTCGGCTTCTCCGGCCGTTGTCCCGGGAGAGCATCCAGATGCAACAGCAAGCCCGCCGTCGTGTGTCCGGCTCGGTGAGTCTGTGGTGTGCCGCGGTGTTGCCGGCGTGGGCGACGGGCTGATCACGGGTGATGACGTCATCGCCTTCATTGCGGCGTTCGCGGCGGGGTGCCCGTCAGGCCGAGGTGATCTCGGCGGGCGCCCACGGCGACGGCTCAACGCGGAAGGCACGCCTGCGTGCGGGCACCCACACGCGAGATTGAACAACCAAAGGAGCAGCACCATGCAACGCACGACCAGACCCTTTGGAGCGCGTCGCAGCGCACGAGTGTCCATCGCCTCGGCGGTGGCGTTGATCGTCAGTGCGGTGCTCGGGCTTGTGTGCATGCTGGCGGCGGCGCCCGCGGCGGCCCAGTGCACGAGTTCGACGTGGCTGCCGAGTGACGGCATCCCCGGCGTCGGCGGCACGGTGTACGCGATGGTTGCGTGGGACCCCGACGGGGCCGGCCCGCTGCCGGAGAAGCTCGTGGTTGGCGGGACGTTCACCACGGCGGGGGGCGTAGCGGCGAACCGCATCGCGGTGTACAACCCCGGCACGGGCCAGTGGGCAGCGCTGGGTACAGGGATGGACAACTCGGTGTACGCGTTGACGGCGCTGCCCAACGGCGACCTGATCGCGGGCGGTGACTTCGGCGCTGCCGGCGCGGTGTCGGCCAATCGCATCGCGCGGTGGAACGGCACGGCGTGGTCAGCGCTGGGGAGCGGGATGAACAGCGCCGTGACGGCGCTGACAACGTTGCCGAGCGGCGAACTGATCGCGGGCGGCTACTTCACGACCGCCGGGGGCGTCGCGGCGAACCGCATCGCACGATGGAACGGCACGGCGTGGTCGGCCATGGGCACGGGGATGAACAACGCCGTGGCAGCGCTGAAGGCGCTGCCGGGCGGGGACCTGATCGCCGGCGGCTACTTCACCACCGCCGGGGGCGGTGCGGCCAACCGGATCGCCCGCTGGAGCGGCGGAGTCTGGTCGGCGATGGGGTCGGGCATGAACAGCACGGTCTTTGCGCTGGCAACGCTGCCGAACGGCGATGTGGTCGCCGGCGGCAACTTCACGTCGGCCGGAGGTGCAGCCGCGGCGCGCATCGCCCGGTGGAGCGGCGGTGCCTGGTCGGCCTTCGGCACGGGCATGAACGGCCTGGTGCAGGCGCTGACGGTTCTTCCGAATGGCGACCTGATCGCGGGCGGCGCGTTCACCACGGCCGGAGGCGTCAGCGCGAACCGAATCGCCCGCTGGAACATCTACACCTCTCCGATCTGGGCCGGTCTGGGAACGGGGGTGAACGGCACGGTGTGGTCCGTGACGGGCTTGGGCAACACGGCGGTCGCGGGCGGCGAGTTCTTCATCGCCGGACCGGTCAGCGCCAGCGGCATCGCCCGCTGGGACGGGACGACCTGGCTCGGCGGCAGAATGAACGCCGATGTCAACGTCATGAAGGCCATGCCCAACGGTGACCTGATCGTGGCCGGGTTCTTCACAACCGCCGGTGGGTTGACGGTCAATCGCATCGCCCGCTGGGACGGCATCGCTTGGTCAGCGCTCGGATCGGGCATGGACACGCGGGTGCTGGCACTGACGATGTTGGGCAACGGCGACCTTGTCGCGGCCGGGTACTTCACCACGGCCGGTGGCCGCGCAGCGGCCCGAATCGCGAGGTGGAACGGCAGCGACTGGTCCGCCTTCGGCTCGGGCATGAACGACTCGGTCGAGGCGCTGACGACCCTGCCCAACGGTGATCTGATCGCCGGCGGCAACTTCACGGTGGTCGACGGCGTGCCGGCCAACTCGGTCGCTCGGTGGAACGGCACGACGTGGTCGGCGATGGGGACCGGCATGACCAGTCTGAGCCGATCGGTGTGGGCGCTGGCGGCGCTGCCCAACGGTGATGTGGTCGCGGGCGGCAGTTTCACCATCGCCGGCGGGGTGGCGGCCAGCAAGATCGCCCGCTGGAACGGAACCGCCTGGCTGCCGCTGGGTTCGGGCATCAGCGGCCAGTGGGTGGGAGACCTGCTCACCATGCCCAATGGTGACCTGATCGTGGCGGGCCGCTTCAGCAGTGCCGGTGGTGTGACGGCCAACAACATCGCCCGCTGGGACGGCACGCAGTGGCACGCGCTGGGTACGGGCACGAACGGCCCGGTGCAGGGCGTGACCCTGCTGCCCGGCGGCGACCTGATCGCCGGTGGTGAGTTCAGCACCGCCGGGGGCGTAGCGGTCAACAGCATCGCTCGCTGGAACGGGACGCAGTGGTCCGCCGTGGGTGGCGGGTTGAACTCGGACGTCATCACCGTGGCGCCGCTGCCCAACGGTGGTGTGGCGGCGGGCGGCTTCTTCACCGCGGCGGACGGGAACGTCGCTTCCTACTTCGCCCGCTACACCGTCGACACGTCCTCCGCCTCGATCACCCAGCAGCCCGCGTCCAGCACGGTGTGCCCGGGCGGCGGCGCCTGGTTCTCGGTGACGGCGATGGGTGTCGGCCCGCTCACGTATCAGTGGCGCAAGGGCGGAGCGGGCATCAACCCCGTCACCAACCCGTCGGCCGCCACCGCGACGTTGAGCCTCTCCGGCGTTCAGTTGACCGATGCGGGCACGTACGACTGTGTGGTGAGCAACATCTGCGGCACCGTCGTCAGCACCGCGGCGACCCTGACAATCTACCAGGGCTGCTCGATCGCGGATGTCTGCGGCATCGGCGGACCCGGCGCTGTGCCGTGCGGGGATGGGCTGCTCACCGGCGATGACTTCAACGCGTTCATCGCCGCCTTCGCGGCCGATGCACCGCTGGCCGATGTGGTCGCCATCGGCGGTGTGCCGCCGGGGGACGGGCTGATCACCGGTGATGACTTCAACGCCTTCATTGCGGCGTTTGCGGCGGGCTGCCCGTGAGGCCGAACACCGTCTGCATCTGAGCCGCGGCGGACATCGCGCATCTCTCCCCAGCGCTCGGAAGCCGACTTCCGGGCGCTGTACTGCGCTCCGGGGCCGGGGGGCAAGGCGGCGGCACTCACCAAGGCCCGGAGCGGTGCGGCCGGATCACCTTGGCCGAGATGCGTCGGTGCCCAGCGTGGGGCCGAGCGGCAGGGCACCCACCAGCCCGGGTGGCGGACACCGTGACTGGGCGGCGGTGGTGTTGGGGCATGCTGCTCATGCGTCGGCGGTGTGCTCCCCGGGGGCCATCCGCAGCGTGCCCACGAGGGCGGCGGCTGGTGGTTCGGAGAAGGCTCGCCGGGGCGGTGGATGATGGGTCAGCCTGCTGGGTGGATGGGTCGATGGTCGGGGACGGGGGCGGTCGGAAGCCCGGAAAACGGGTGCTAAATGCCTCCCGTGATAAGGGCATGTGTGTGTGGTGGTCTGGTATACTCAGGTATGCCGCTGACGATCTCGGGGCGGGCGGTGTCTTCGCGCCGGCCCCTGTTTGAGGATTGGTCGATCCCGGTGACGCCCGATGACTTCGGGGGCGGGGAGGGGCTGACGCTGCGTGCGCTGATCGCGCTGGTGGTGCGGGCGGAAGTGGCGGCGTATTCGGCCCGACGCGAAGCGCGAAGGCTGGATCGGGTGCTGAGCCGCGAGGCCATTGAGCGGGGTGCAGCGCAAGGGAGCGTGCGACCGGAGGGGCGGCCGATGGCGGCGCCGCCGCCGGAGGACGTAGCGATCGCGAGCGCGTGGCAGGCGTTTGAGGATGGGCTGTACATCGTGGCGGTGGACGGGCGGGAGGTGAAGGAGTTGGACGCGCAGGTGTTTGTGCGACCGGACAGCCGGGTGGTGTTCATTCGATTGGTGTTTTTGGCGGGAGCGTGAGCGATGACCGAACGTGATGAGATGCGCATGCGACTGGAGGGGGCTCGGGATAAGCGGTGGGCGGCGGTGCGAATGGAGCGGCTTGTCGGCGTCCCGTATGCCGCGGCGTGGCTGCGGCAGGTGACGCTGAGCGACCCGACGCGGATGAGCGGTGCTGAGCGTGCCGCGGCGATGCGTTTTTCCGTCACCGGGCTGACGGACCGTGAGCGGGCGGCGCTGTTCGGGGCGCTGTTTCCCAAGATGGTCAAGGTGGTGGAGCGGGCGTGGCAGGACATGGCGTGTGCAACGCTGGATCGTGGTCAAGGGCGGGCCTTTCGGGCACCTGGGCACGTTGCGGCGACGCGGGCGGTGCGCGAGACGTGGTTCGGGCAGATGGTGAAGGAACTGGAGGGGCACGACCCGGACGTGGAGTGGCTGGCGAGCAACGCGGGGTATCTGGGGTACTTCGGGGGGCTGGCGGCCAGTCGGCTGCTGTCGGCGGCGATCAACCTTGGCGGCGAGCTGGGCGAGGCGGTGCTGGAGACGCTGCGGGCGACGGCGAACGGGCAGCGCGATCCGGGGTCGATGGGTCGGCATGTGATCTGCGGGTTGCTGTGGAGTGAGCGGCCGGAGGCATGGGAGGTGGTGGTGAAGTTGCTGCTGGCGGCGCAACGGGAGGAGGGGCTGCGGCAGTCGATCCTGGAGTTGGCACACACGGGGCACCCGGGGGCATTTGCGCGGGTGCTTGAGGTGGTGGACGCAGAAGATCTGGTGCGGTTTGCGGCGACGGTGCGAGCGGTGGACGTGTGGCTGGGGCTGGGCTGGGATTCGGCATCGACGGGGGTGGTGCGGTCGACGATTCAACAGGTTCGGGGGTTGCTGGCATCGGAAGCGGCCCGGCGGGCGGCGATTGGGGGAGCGGACGCAGAGGCGGCGTACTTTGGTCTGTGGTGTGAGGCGGTCGGGGATGCGCCGGCGGCGGTGCGACTGGCGACGGAGATGAGCGCGGAGAAGTTGCCGGCGCGGCGCTGGGTGGGTGTGACCATGCTGGGGATGATCGGCCTGCCGGAGGGGGTGCCGGCGCTGGTGCGGGCACTGAAGGATGAGGACTGGGCGGTGGTGGCGGCGGCGCTGGAGGGTCTGGCGGCGCAGCCGGTGTGGGAGTTCTGGCTTGACGATGTGGCCAACGCTGATGACGCGGCGGTGGCGGAGGCGATGCTGGAGAGCGGCGACGCGGAAGCACGTGTGGAGAGTCTGCTCGGCCTGCTGGGTCGGATGGATAAGGCGGAGGTGAAGTTCAAGCCGCCGGTGTTTGCGTGGGGGCCGACCACGCTGAAGGCAGCGGCGGTGGGGCGGCAGTTGGTGCACTCATGCCCGGCGCGGCTGAGCGAGCGGCTGCTGGACGTGGTAGACCGGCTGGATGCTTCGACGCGGTACGTGATGGTGCTGCGGTGGCGGGTGAACGCGGCAGGGGGCAATGTGTGGCCGTTTGGGAGGGAGAAGTCGTCTGAGCCGCCGCCGCCGTTGTCACCGGCGGTTCGTCGGCTGATGATCCGGAGCCTGGCGGATGGCTCTGTGATGGTGCGGACGGAGGCGGGTGAGCGGCTTGGTTACGAGAAACTGAGCGATGAGGAGGTGGCGCAGCATGAGGCCTTGCTGGAGCGGAAGGCGGCGGACATCCGTACGCGTGCGGTGGCGCGGCTGCTGACGGCGGATGATGCCACGGTGCTGGCGACGGCGGAGCGGCTCTTGGGGCGGGGTGGGGCGTCGGCACGCGGCGGGGTGGAGTTGCTGGGCGCGATGGTGGAGAGCAAGCGGGCGGTGAGCGCAGCGCGGGCACTGCTGGAGGGATGTGCGGGAGGCTCGGAGAGCAAGGCGAGCGCGCAGGTGGCGGCGCAGGCGGGGGCTGTGTTGCGCCCTGCGGTGGAGTGGACAGCGGCGGATGCGTTCGGGCTGGCCAAAGGGTTCAAGGCGCGGCCGTTGCCGGAGATCAAGGCCAAGGGGCCGCTGACGGATTCGGCAGCGGCCCTTGCGTGTCTGGCGTCGTTGGATGACTTGGTGGCGGCGAGGAAGACGATGCTGCTGCAGCCACCGAAGGGCGAGGGAGACGCCGAGGACGGCGTGGTGCGGGAGCCGCTGCTGTTGGGCGGGGAAGTGGGGATGGGGTTGTTTGGGCCAGGGGGGCGGGACGACGCGGCCGAGGCCGAGAAGTTCGAGCAGGTGCGGGGGCTGCTGGAGGAGTGGGAGAAGCAGCGTGGGAAGGACACGCGGGACCGGGACGGGCGGGAATTCCTGCGGGCGTGGATGATGCTCGAGCGGATGAGGGAAGCCGATCGGACGAACACGGTGACCGCGGAAGGCACGGTGTTTGGGCTGCTGAAGAAGCGGCTGAGCCGGAAGATCAAGTACCCCGACGCGGTGGGGGTGCTGGTGGCATGGCTGGTGCGCACCAGCAAGGCGGACGCACCGGGGTACTTTCTGGATGGGCTTGAGGCAGCGCTGAAGCAGGGGGACGTGGGGCGGAAGCGGGACTATGACTTTGCGCCATCGCTGAGCCAGCCGGGACTGAGCGTTCGCGGGTGGATGGCCCGAATGGACCTGTGCCGACCGGTGCCTGCAGCGCTGTGGACGCTGGAGCACCGCCGACGCCGGGAGGGGCTGGTGCGGGCAGTGTTGGCGGCGGTGGCGGCGGGGAAGGCGAAGGACCTGTCAGCGGATGATCTGGGCCCATTGCAGCCCGGCTTTGACGATGCGGAGGCGTTGTGGCGGGCGGGTGAGGTGAGCGATGATGAGATGCTGGTGCTGCTGTGCTGGCACAGCCCGGACTGGGAGCGGCGCTACGGACGGGCGGCGGAGCACCTGCACGATGTGCTCAGACGGCGGCTCAAGCGGCGGTCAACGAAGACGGCAACAGTGAGCACCGCTGCGGAGACGCAGGCCTCAGCACGGCTGGATGGGCTTGCGGAGAGGGTCCGCCGGAAGGTGCTGGAGATTGAGTTTGTGCGGGGCGACCGGGTGACGGTGGCGACGCCGCTGGTGTTCTCGCTGGAGCCGTCGGGCGGGATTGATGCGGCGATCGGGGCGATGGCGGCACTGGGGGAGGAGGCACTGCAACGGAGGCAGGGCTACAAGGACTGGAGCAAGCAGGCGGCGATGACGCATGTGGTGCGCGAGTCGCGACCAGGGCCGGAGGACACGCCGGAGGCGTTTGCCAAGGCGGCAGAAGCGGCGGGGTTGAGCGACGAGCGACTGGTGGCGCTCGCGGTGTTTCAGCCGCGCTGGGCAGAGCACGCGGAAAAGGCGACGGGCTGGGTGGGTCTGGAGGATGCTGTGCTGTGGGTGCGGGCGCACACCAAGGGGCGGACGGAGATTGACACAACCGATGACCTCGAGGAAGCGTGGGAGGGCAAGGCGGCGGAGCGGACGCCGATTTCGCCGGGCAGTTTGCGAGACGGGGCGGTGGACCGGGCGTGGTTTGAGCGCTGCTTCAAGCAGTTGGGTGGCAAGCGGTGGGAGGTGGTGTATGCGGCGGCGAAGTATGCCTCGAGCGGCTCGGGGCACACGCGGGCGCGGCTGTTCGCCGATGCCATGCTGGGTAAGGTGACAGAGAAGGAGTTGCTGCTGCGGATGAGTGCCAAGCGCAACCAGGATGCGGCGCGGGCGCTGGGTTTGGTGCCGCTGCCGGAGGGGAAGCAGCGATCAGAGGCCGTGCTGCGCCGCTATGCAGCACTTCAGGAGATGCTCAGGACCAGCCGCAAGCACGGGGGCTCTGCGCTCCAAGCCAGCGAGAAACGCGCCGTGGAGATCGGCCTTGAGAACCTCGCCTGGGCCGCGGGGTATCCCGATCCGCTGCGGCTGCAGTGGGCGATGGAGATCGAGCAGTATGGCGACCTGGCCGAGGGGCCGGTGACGGTGACAGTGGACGGCGTGCGCGTGAGTCTGGCGGTGGACGAGCAGGGCGTGCCAACGCTGACGGCCAGCAAGCCCGTCAAGGCTGGCGGGCCGGAGAAGGAACTCAAAGCAGTGCCGCCGGCGGTGAAGAAGGACAAGCGGGTGGCGGTGCTGGCGGAGCGGCTGGCCGATCTGCGGCGGCAGACCTCGCGCGTGCGTGACGGGCTGGAGGCGGCGATGTACCGCGGGGATGAGTTCTCCGGGGCGGAATTGGCGGAGTTGTTCGGGCATCCGCTGCTGCGGCCGATGCTCTCGCGGCTGGTGCTGATGGGGCGGACGAGCGCGGGTGGTGAGTTGATCGGGTATCCGGACAAGTCGGGCAAGGCCCTGCGCGGGCTCGGGGGCGAGCTGGAGCCGGTGAAAGCGGCCGACCGGCTGCGGATCGCCCACCCGCTGGACCTGCTGGCGGGCAAGCAATGGCACCAGTGGCAGGCTGAGTGCTTCCGTGCCGAGCGGGTGCAGCCGTTCAAGCAGGTGTTCCGCGAGGTGTATGTGCCGGCGGCGCCGGAGGCGCGGGGCAAGGGCGTGTCAACGCGGTACGACGGCCAGCAGGTGCGGCCGAGTCAGGCGCTGGCGCTCTTCGGCAGGCGGGGCTGGGTGGCGCGGCCCGAGGAGGGCGTGCAACGCACGTTCCATCGTGAGGGTGTGACGGTGGCGGTGGCGTTCCAGGAGGGCTTCTACACGCCCGCCGAGGTCGATGGGCTGACGCTGGCGGGGCTGGTGTTCAGAAAGGCCGGCAGCGAGGAGCCGATGGAGGTGGCCAAGGTGCCGGCGCGGGTGTTCAGCGAAGTGATGCGCGATGTGGATCTGGTGGTGAGCGTGGCGCACCGGGGCGGGGTCGATCCGGAGGCGAGCTTCAGCACGGTGGAGATGCGGGCGGCGCTGGTGCGCGAGACGTGTGCCCTGCTGTCGCTGAGCAACGTGAGGATCGAGAGCAACCGGGCGATGATCAAGGGCACGCTGGGCGACTACGCGGTGCACCTTGGCAGCGGCATGATCACCCGCTTGCCGGGCGGGCTGGTGTGGGTGGTGCCGGTGCACAGCCAGCATCGGGGCCGGGTCTTCCTGCCGTTTGCGGATGATGATCCGACGACGGCGGAAGTGGTCAGCAAGGTGCTGCTGCTGGCGCGGGATGCGGAGATCCGCGACCCGGCGATTCTGGCGCAGTTGCGGGGGTAAGAGAGAATCCCGGTGGACGGAGGTGAGCGGGGCGGTGGTGGCCGCGATGGGACCGATAACCTTTCGGTGCGCTCGGCTGTCTTCGCCCGGGCTTTCCATAACTTCTCGGCCATCCCCGTCTTCCAGACCGTAAATCAGGAACCATCGCCGGGATTCGGGCGTAACGTGGCTGGTCGGCCGTTGTTCTTGGCGCATCTTTCTGCGGCGCCGGCGTCCGCGGTCGGGCAGGGGGGCGTGACGGGCTTTGCAATTACTGATGCGTGTGTGTGCCGCGGGGGTGGTGGTGAACGGCTCCGGCGAGGAGCGAAGGGCTATCGATCATGAGCAATCGTGTCATCCAGATGGGTCGGGCGGCGGGAGTGGCGGCGGTGTTGTCGGCGGCGGGGAGCGTGTGGGCGATGGGGGAGCAGCCGGTGTCGGCCGGCGGGGGCGCGGCGCCGGGTGTGGCGGGTGCTGAGGGCGGACGGGTGGTGGAACGGGCGGAGGTGGCCCGTCGGATGAACCTGCTGGCGACGATGAGCAACCGGTTCATCGTGAGCACGCACTGCTATGCACCGGAGTTGACCGAAGCGCAGTTTGCAACGCTGATGGCGCGGTACATGCTGCTTCCGCCGACGATGGTGCCGGCGCCGGGGGAGATTGCGCCGCAGTTCGCGGTGGACACGACCGCGTGGGTGGGCTCGGGGAGCCAGCAGGCCAGCGGGCGGGCGCAGCGGGCGAGCCTGACGTATTCGTTTGTTCCCGACGGCACGCTGTGGGGCAACCCGAACCCGGCTCGTGTGGCGAGCCGGCTGAGGGCGGACCTGGAACTGGAGTTCGGCACGGCGGATGTCGATCGGGGCCGGGAGCTGATCCGACAGGCGCTGGGTGCCTGGCGGCGGTACGCCGGGCTGGATTACAACGAGGTGGGCGATTCGGGCATTCAGTCCGATTTCACGCTGACTCGGCGTTCGACGGTGGGGGACATTCGCATCGGCGGGTTCAACCTGGGGGACACGGGGGTTTTGGCGTACAACTTTTTCCCCGGCTCCGGCGGGGACATGACGATCAATTCGTTCTACTGGCAGACGGACAACTCGGCCTACCGCAGCCCGGGCAGCAACTACCGGTACCTGCGGAACGTGATCGCTCACGAGCACGGGCACGGGCTCGGGCTGGAGCATCAGGTGCCGTGCAACCAGACCAAGCTGATGGAGCCGCAGCTGTCCACGTCTTTCGACGTGCTGACGGTGGACGATCGTCGCGGCGGGAACCGCAACTATGGGGACCGATTCGCGGGGAACCAGAGCAACACGGCGGCGCGGGACTTCGGCAACCTGACGACGCCGGCGCTGCGTTCGGTGATTGCGAACGACCTTTCGCTCAACGGGCCGTGGTCGTCGACCAATCCGTCTGGGGCGGACTGGTTCCGCTTCACGATCGACACTGCGCAGACCGTGACGATCACGGCGGCGCCGACGGGCGGGAGCTACCAGGCGGGCGGGCAGGGATCGGGGTGCACGGCGTCGACGGCCGAGCCGGTGGTGACGCTGAACGCGATCGGCGCCGGTGACATGAACATCGAGCTGCGCAACTCGGCGGGCACGGCGATCCTCCAGACGGCGGCCTCGGCGGGCAAGGGCGTGTCGGAGGTGCTGACGGCGATAAACCTTCAGCCGGGAACGTATCTGGTGCGGGTGTTCGATGTGGATCCGATCACGACCGGCGAGACGGCCAACCAGTGGCTGCAGACGTACAACCTGACGATCCGGACGGGGACGGCGCTGGCGTCGCCCTATGCGAATGCCGGTGTGAACAAGCGGATCAACGCGGGCGAGCGGTGCTGGTTCATGGGGAACATCAACTCGGCGCCGACGGAGTCGGGGACGACGCTGACCAGCTTCGCGTGGGACTTTGACAACGACGGCACGTTTGAGACCACGGGCGGCCAGGTGTTCCGGACGTACGTCTCCAACGGGACGTACAACGCGACGCTGCGGGTGACGGCCAACAACGGCACGACGGGAACGGACACGATCCTGGTGACGGTGGTGGGGGCGACGATGTCGCTGGATGGCGTCACGCCGGGCGTGATCCAGCCGGGGCAGACGCTGCCGATCGTGATCACCGGGACCAACCTGCGCAACGCCCAGCGGTCGCAGTTCACGATCTCGGGCACCGGCGTGAGCCTGGTGGGGACGGCGGTGAGCGACTACTTCGGCACGCAGGTGACCGGGCTGTCACTGCAGGCGACGGCGTCGGCTCCGGTGGGCGTGCGGAACCTGACGCTGAGCAACGCCGACGGCACGGCGACGCTGACCGGTGCGTTCGAGTTGGCTGTGTCATGCCCCACGGTGACGCAGAACCCGGCCGGTCAGTCCGTGAATGCCGGCGGGTCGGCAAGCTTCACCGTGATCGCTTCCGGTGCGGGACCGCTGAGCTATCAGTGGAGCCGCGACGGCTTGCCTCTGAGCAACGACGCCCGTGTGGGCGGGGCTGATTCTTCAACACTGACGATCAATCCGGTGAGTGAGGGTGACGCCGGCGTGTACAGCGTGACGGTGAGCAACGCCTGCGGTTCGGCCAGCAGCGGCACAGCCACCCTGGTGGTGATCCCCTCCGGACCGACGGCGTGCAGTCCGGCGGACGTTGTGGGCGTGGGCGGGCAGCCCCCGGCCGACGGCCTGCTGACCGGCGACGACTTCACGGCGTTCATCAACGCGTTCAGCTCCGGCGGCACACTGGCGGACATCGTGGGTGTCGGCGGCTTGCCCCCGGGCGGCGATGGCATCACGGGCGACGACTTCATCGCGTTCATCAACGCCTTCGCGGGCGGCTGCCCGTAACGGCACGGCCCGGTTACTGAAGCGGGGCCAGCAGGCGGGCGCAGCGGGCGGCGAAACGCAGCACGGCGTGGCGCTGGGCGAAATCGCCGGCGCCCACGCGGTGGCAGCGTTCAAAGTCGCGGTGGAGCATGGTCTGCACCTGGGCGATGAAGGGCTGAGATCGCACCACCACGGTGATCTCAAAGTTGATGCGGAACGAGCGGTTGTCGAAGTTGGCGGTGCCGATGGCCGCGACGTCGTCGGAAAGCACGCACTTTTGGTGCAGAAAGCCGGCGTTGTAGCGGTAGAGCTTCACGCCCTGGCCGACCGACTGCGGATCGAAGGTCAGGTGCGAGAGCGCCACCAGGAAGCTGTCCGGCCGGCGGGGCATGATGACGCGCACGTCGACTCCGCGAAGAGCGGCGAGTTGAAGAGCGTTGATGATCCCCTCGTCGGGCACGAAGTAGGGCGTGGCGATCCACAGGCGGCGGCGGGCTGTGGTGATCAGGTGGCTGAACAGCAGGTGGCAGGTCTCCACGTCATCAGCGGGACCGCTGGGGACGACCAGCACGCGCTGGTCGGTGTCCGGAGCGTTCTCGGCGACGCCGGCGGCCGAGCCGGGCTCGGCGCTCCAGTGAAGTTCGGGTACGGCGCCGGTGGCCCACTGCCAGTCCTCGACGAATGCGAGCTGCGCGCCGGCGACGGCGGGGCCGGTCAAGCCCAGGTGCGTGTCGCGCCAGGGGCCGCCGGTGTCGTCGCGGCCCAGATACTCATCGCCGATGTTGTGCCCGCCGACCAGGGCCTCGTGCCCGTCAATCACCACGACCTTGCGGTGGTTTCGGAAGTTGATCTTGAAGCGGTTGCGGGGGATGCGGCTGTTCTTGAAGGCGGCGACGGCGCAGCCCGCGTCCTCAAGCCGGCGGAGCCAGGCGCGGGAGAGCGAGGCCGAGCCCACATCGTCGTACAGCAGATACACGCGGACGCCGCGGGCCGCGGCGGTCAGCAGATGCTCCTGGAACAGCGAGCCGATGCGATCGTCGCGGATGATGTAGAACTGGACGAGGATGTACCGCTGGGCGCGGTCGATGGCGGCCAGCAGTGCGGCGAAGGTGTCGGGGCCGTCAATGAGCAGGCTGACGGCGTTGGCGTCGGTGGCGGGCAGCCGGGCCAGACTTTCAAGCACGGCGTGCGGGTCGGCGTCGTCGGACGGGTCGGAAGATTCAGCAGCCGCGGAGCGTCGGGCGGGGAGCATGAGCTCACACACGCGGCGGCCGAGGTCGGCCAGCCGGCGGTCGCCTCGGCGGCGGGCGGAGATGTAGCCATAGAAACGGCGGGAGCCGAAGGCGAGATACAGCGGGATGGCCAGCAGGGGGAAGGTGACCAGACCGAGGGCCCAGGCGATGGTGCCCTGCGGGGTTCGGCCCCGCATGATGGCGTCGATGGCAAAGAGGATGCCGGTGACCTGCACGGCAATGAGCAGGTAGGGCCAGAGTCCCAGGAGAACCGACCAGAGGGGCACGGGGGAGATTAGCCGCGGAGGGTGGCGGGAGCCGGGGATGCGGGAGCGAGAAACGTAGAGGGCGATCAGCCGCGGGGTGGAGAGGTTTCGCGTACGGGTGCGTCCGGCGGAGCGACTTCGGCCTCAACGGCCGAGAGCAGCGCACGGTCATCATCGGGCCGGGTGGAGGTGGGCAGGGCGGCGCGAGCGGCGGCGAGCAGTTCGGCAGCGCGTGCCGCGGAGCGGGGCGCCGCCGGGCCGAGCGACTGGGCGGCCCGGGCGAGGTTGGCGAAGAAGCGTGCGGCCTGCGGTGAGGCGGTCGGCCCGCCACCGGCCAGAATGCTGCGCTGGGAGGTGAGGCAAGCGGTGAAGATGTCGCTGAGCGCTGCGTCCGCGTCGGCCGGTTGGGCTCCTTGGGAGAGCAGGGCGAGCAGTTCGCGGGCCCGAGCCTTGACGCCCTCGGCCTCGCCCGGGCCGGCGGCCATGCAGCGGGACTGGAAGAACAGCGTGAAGAACTCAACGGTGGCGGCGCGGTCGCCGGCCTGGCGGGCGATGCCCGCGGCGTTGCCGGCGAAGCGCTCGACGGCGAAGTCACCGTCGTCAAAGTTGGCGCGGAGGATCTCCACCGCGGAGGAGATGTGGCCCAGGGCTTCAGATGCGCGCCGCGCCTCGGCGAGGACGAACGCGGCCGAACCGTGCAGGTACCCCAGCTCGCGGTTGGTCGGGCCGAAGCTCGTGCGGGCGTTGTTCAGAGCTCGCAGGATGACGATCGCAGCCTCATCGTGCCGGCCGGACCGGGAGAGGACCAGGGCATGGGCGTTGAAGGCCGCCAGGGCGGCGGGGTCGGTCGGCGGCAGGCGCTCGGCGGCGATGGCGGCGGCCTCGCCGAGCAAGGCCTGGGCCCGCTCCGGTTCGATCTTGCGGGCCCGCAGCGACGCGGCCAGACTCAGCCGCGCGCCGACGAGGTGCTGCCAGCCGCGCGGGGTGGCGGTGGAGGTCCGCGTGAGCAGCGGAGCCAGGATGGCCTCGGCCTGGTCGTGCCGTCCGCTCCGCTGGAGGCCTTCGCCGAGTTGAGAGTCGATCCGCAGCGGCAGATCGTCAAGCGGGTCGGTCGCGGCGGCGCAGCGTTCCCTGGCCTGACCAAGCACATCGATCGCCTCATCGGCCCGGCCCATGCCCATCAGAATGGAGCCCCTCAGGGTCAATGTCTCCAACGCCATCGCCGAGGAGGTCTCGCCCGCGCCGGTCAGTTCCTGATCGGCCCGCGTCGCCTGATCCAGCGCTGCAGAGTCCTGACCGGTGGAGAACAGCAAGTTGGCCAGCGTGGCGCGAACGCGGCCCCGTGCGGCGGCGTCGGTAGCGAAGCGGGTGTCGACCTTCGCCAGCGCATCGCTGACCACGGAGGCGACGGTGACGGTGGGCCCTTTGGCGCTGGCGGCGGCGGCGCCGAAGGTGTCGCGGATGAGAAAGTCGGAGATCTGCCGCTGCAGATCGGCCTCGTGCTCGGCGCGGGCCTGGGCGGCCTGGGCCAGAGCGCGGGCGGACTGCTCGCGGGTGTACAGCACGGCGATCACCGCTGACGAGGTGACGGTCAGGGCGGCGACGGCCGCGGCAGCGCCCACCAGCAGGCGGTGGCGGGCGGCAAAGCGGCTGAGCAGGTACCCCGGGGTTGCCGGCCGGGCGGAGATGGGCTGGCTGGCCAGATAACGGCGGATGTCGGCGGCCAACTGCGCTGCCGAGTCATAGCGGCGGGCTTTGTCCTTGGCCATCGCGGTGGCGATGATGGTCTCGATGTCGCCCCGGCAGGCGGGCGCCAGCGTGCCGAGCCTCGCGGGCTCGCTGTTCAGGGTGCGCTGGGCGACGTCGAAGGCGCTCTGGCCGATCTCTGCATGCGGCATCATGCCCGAGAGCAGCAGATAGCCGATCACGCCCAGTGAGTAGATGTCCGACCGGGTGTCGACCTCGCCGGGCCGATTGCGAACCTGCTCGGGCGACATGAAGCCCGGCGTGCCGATGAGCTGGCCGGTCTCGGTGGCCAGCGAGGGGCCCAGGCTTGGGTCGGCGGTGGCGGCGGTGGCGGCGGCGGTGTCGACCACGCGGGCGATGCCGAAGTCCAGGATGCGGGGCAGGGGCAGGCCGGAGGCGACCGAGGGCCGGCCGGGAACGCCGGTGCCGCCGGCCGGGTGGGAAGCGTGGCGGCGGTGGCGGTCTCGCCATCAGCAACCAGGATGTTGGCGGGCTTGAGGTCGCGGTGAATCACGCCCTGCTGGTGGGCGAACTGCACGATGTCGCACACCGAGGCCAGCAGGGCCAGCCGCTGCGGGACGCTCAGCCCCCGCGCCTCGGCGTAGTGCGTCAGCGACACCCCCCGCACCAGTTCCATGGTGAAGTAGGGCACCTCAAAGCCGCCGATGACCGTCACGCCCGCGTCGTAGATCTGCGCGATGCCCGGGTGGGCCAGGCGGCCCAGGAACTGCACCTCGCGCCGGAAGCGGCGCAGCAGGCCGGGCGAGCAGGCCCCGGGCCGCATGAGCTTGATGGCCACGTCGCGGTCCGGGTTGCTCTGGCGGCCCTGATACACCTCACCCATGCCGCCGGCGCCCAATCGGCCGGTGACGGTGTACGGCCCGATGCGTTCGGGCATCGTCCGTCGGACGGCCATGGACGGCGCGGAGCCGCTCGTCTCCGACGGGGCCTGATCGCCTCGCGTGGTGCTGTTCAGCAGTTGCTCGAGGTCTTCCCGCATGGCCGCGACCGGGGTCAGGCTCAGCGGCTGTGCATCGGCCGCCAGCAGCTCTTCCACCGCCCGGGCCAGAGCGGCGTTGCCGGCGGTCAGGCGGTCGACCTCGGCCCGCCGGCGGTCGGGCGCAAGGTCACAGATCTGGTCGAAGATGCTGGCGGCCTGCCGGTAGAGCTCGGGGGTCACGGTGCATCCTGCGCAGGGGGGTCATCGGTCGGGGCCGCCGCTTCGCCCAGCCGGGCGGTGAGCCAGGCGCGGGCGATGCGCCAGTCGCGGTTGAGGCTGCGGACCGACACCCCCAGCACGTGCGCCGCATCTTCGATTGACAGACCGGCGTAGAAACGCAGTTCGATCAGCCGGGCGTGTCGCTCATCGAGCTGGGCGAGCTGGGTGAGGGCCTCGTCCAAAGCCAGGTGGTCGATGGGCGGGCCGGCGTCGGCCACGTCCATGAGCGTGAGGCGGTGGCCGGGGGCGCGGCGTTTGTCGGCATTGCGGGCGCGGGCGTGGGAGGCGAGCACCTGCCGCATGGCGCGGGCGGCGATGGCGAAGAAGTGGGCCCGGTCGTTGAACGAGAGGCTGCGGGCACCCAGCAGGCGGATCGCCGCCTCGTTGACCAGGGCGGTCGGCTGCAGGGTGTGCCCGGGGCGGTCGTCGCGAATGAGGTTGCGGGCGACGGCCCGCAGTTCGTCGTACACCAGCGGCAGCAGGCGTTCAACCGCCTGACGGTCGCCCGCGGAGGCCCCTGCCAGCAGCGTTGGGGCCTCACTGGCCTGAGTGGGGGGGGCGGGCCGGTCTGGTTCCGGCGGCGGCACTGGGGCAGGAGGTGGTGAGGCCATAACAGCAGCCGGTGCCGGACCGAGGCGGGGTGATGGAACGGCCGGGGCAACGGGCCAGACAGGCCCAACCGGCCTGGGGGAGGGGGGGGGTGGGGGGCGTGCCCCGGAACACAAAAATCATAACCCATGGCACGCGCCCGGCACGGATGGCGTGTTGAAGGTCGAGCCGGCGGTGCGGACCCATCCGGCCGGCGGGGCGGGGCTTCTGGTAAGCCATACATAAGGACAGCGTCATGAACTCGTTCACGAACGTCGGGATGCAGCGGCCAACGGCGGTGGGCCTCACCCAGGGCGGACACGGCCCGAGTCGGTGGGCGGCCATGGTGCTGGCGTTTGCCGGCGGGCTGGGCGGCCTTGGCGGCGTGGGTGATCTGGGTGGGTTGGCGGGAACGGCCAGCGCCCAGGTGCCGGTGTCCACGGCGATCACCTACCAGGGCAAACTTGCCGGGCCGGGCGGGGCGGTGAACAGCCCGGTGGATATGCGTTTCCGCCTCATCGACGGCGACACCGGGCTGCCCATCGGGCCGGTGGTGTGCCTGGATGCGGTGGCGGTCAGTGGCGGTGTGTTCACCGCGACGCTGGACTTCGGCGCGGTGTTCGACGGCCGGCTGCTGGAACTGGAGATCGCGGTGCGTGAGGACGCCGCCCTGCCGTGCGCTGATCCGGCGGGGTACGTGGAGCTCTCGCCCCGGCAGCCGCTGGCGGTGGCGCCCTACGCCCAGTACGCCCTCAACGGCGTGCCTGGTCCGGCAGGGCCGGCAGGGCCGGGTGGGCCAAGCGGGCCGCCGGGTCCTGCCGGACCGACGGGTCCCGTGGGTCCGGCCGGAGTTCAGGGTGTGCCCGGCCCGGTCGGCCCGGTTGGTCCGATCGGCCCCCAGGGTCCGGCGGGGGCCTCGCCGTTCTCGCTGGTGGGCGGCAACGCGGTGTACACGGCCGGGTCGGTGGGCGTGGGCACCACGTCGCCGGTGCAGCGGCTTGATGTTGACGGCCGGCTGAACGTGCGTGGCGGCGTGATCCAAAACGGCGCCACGCCGCTGACCGGCACGGCGGACCTGGGGTTGTACTCGCAGATTGCGGGCAATTGGATGCGCTTTGTCACCAGCAGCGGCCCCTTCAACTGGTTCACCGACGGCGGCATGGGCACCAACCCGCGGATGTCGCTTTCGGCAAACGGGCAACTGTCACTCGGCCTGCCGCTGACGGGGCCCGTCGGCGGCCTGGCGGTGGGCAGCCAGATGACCACCAGCGCGTACAACACGCTGCCCCAGGGCGTGCACATGGGCCGGGTGCCCGGCTACCCGAACGCCACCGACCTGGTGATCGTCGGCTCGGGCCCCGAGGCCGGGGGCGGCGTGTACTTCACCTCCGCCACCGGCTGGCGGGGTCTGCAGTATCGGGGCGTCAACGACAGCCTGACGGTGTACAACTCGATGACCTTCCTGCCCAACGGCAACGTGGGCATCGGCCGCGCCACGCCCACGGCCCGGCTTGATGTCGCCGGTCGTACGCGGACGTTCGAACTGGAGATCACCGGCGGGGCCGACATCGTCGAGGGCTTTAGCAGCCGCGCTGGGGATCTGGAGCCGGGCACCCTGGTGGTGATCGATGCGGAGCACGCCGGCAAGGTGCTGCCGTCGTGCACGGCGTACGACACCAAGGTGGCGGGCGTGGTCTCCGGGGCGGGCGGGGTCAAGCCGGGCATCCGGCTGGGGCAGGAGGGTGTGATGGACGGCGACGTGCCGATCGCGATGACCGGCCGGGTGTATGTGAAGGCGACGGTTCAGGGCGGGGCGATTCGTCCCGGCGATCTGCTGACCAGCAGTGCGCTGGCCGGGCACGCCATGAAGGCCAATGACGCCGAACGCCGGGGCGGGGCGGTGATCGGCAAGGCGATGAGCGGCCTGGACGAGGGCACCGGCCTGGTGCTGGTGCTGGTGAACCTGCAGTGATCGACGGTCGGCCAACTGAGAAGGAGCACACCATGAACACGAGAACACTGGGACGCCTGGCGGCCATCGTCGGGGCGGTGACCGGCGTGATGGCGGGCGGCGCGGCAGCGCAGGAGACCAATCGGCACGGCGTGCCGGTGGGGCTGGTGCGGATTCACGGGGCCGGCGGCCCGCTGAACTACGCGGTGGGCTTCGCCAAATCAGCCGTGACGCCGGCGAGTCTGATGTCACCGGTTCCCGGCGGCTCCGAGCCGGCCGAGGCGCTCTGGGCCGGCGAGGGCAGGGGCGTGACCATGGAGATCAACTGGGGCCTGCTGTTGGGCATGGAGACGGTGGCGGCCCAGCCCGGCGCCGCCAGCGTGGGGGCCGCGGCGGCGGACCCGTGGAACGGCATCCTCGCCCAGCCGCTGCGGGCCAGCCTGCCCCTGCCCGACGGGCAGGTGCGCGAACTGGTGTTCGTGCGCAAGCAGCAGCACAGCCCGGACCGGGTGACCTGGCTGGGGCAGATCGCCGGCGTCCCCGCGTCGGACTTCATTCTCTCCCGCGTGGGCGACGCGGTGCTGCTGTGGGTGCGCGATTACGACCGCAAGGAGCATTACACCGTTCGCTTCGCCCCGGCGCTGGGCGAGCGGCCGGCCCGGCACATCATGACCACCCCCCGCGAGGGCGGCCCGCCCGAAGAGTGCGGCACCTGCCGGGGCGATGTCGGTGCACCGCCCGCGCCCGGCACTGCAGCCCCTGGAACCGGAACGGGTTCGGCCACGCCCCCGACTGGCACCGGAACGCCGCCCGGCGGCGGCACGACTGAGGGTGAGGGCGAGGGCATCCTGCCTGAGTCCGGCGGTGGTGGGGGGGGTGGGGGCGGCGGATATGGCATCCTGAACGCCTCGGATCCCACCAACTTCACCAGCGTGATGTTCGTCGCCAGCAACGAGGCGATGGCCGTGCTGGGCAGCCGCAACGCCCTGCAGACCCAGTCGCTGAACATGGCGACCGACTTCGCCAACGCTCTGACCAACTCGAACATCGGCGGGTGGATGCAGGTGGTGGCCGTGGAACTCATCCCCGGCGGCTACAGCCAGGCGGCCAGCGGAGGGACGGACCTGAGCAACCTCCGCGACGGCGTGGGCACACTGGCCTCGGTGCAAAGCACGCGTCAGATGGTGCGTGCCGACCATGTCGTGCTGCTGCGTTCGGTGCGGTGGGACAACATCATCGGCTTGGCTTATCGCCCCATCGCAACCGATCGATTGGTCCCGGAGAACGGACTGTCGGTGGTCTCGCTGGACTCCAGCAACGTCGGCGGCACCTTCAGCCATGAGATCGGTCACAACTTCGGCGCCTGCCACGATCTGGCCCAGGGCGCCTGCACGGCGATCACCAGTTCACCCCACGGCAAGCGGTGGTCGTGCAACCGCGTGGTCTGCACCGACCACTGGCACACCACCATGGCCTATGGCGCCGGCGGCGGCTGCTCGCCGAGCACACGGGTGCCCTTCTTCTCCAACCCCGCGCTCACCTTCAACACCGGCTTCGGCTGCTCGAACTTCGTCCTGGGCGACAGCGTCTCCAACGTCAGCAACATGATCCAGACCACCCGGCCCGCCGTCTCGCAGTACATGCTCGGTGCCTCGCGCCGCTGGGTGGCGGCCGGCCAGCCCGCCGTCGGCACCCAAGGCTCTTGGTTCAGCCCCTTCGGCCTGGTTCGCACCGGTGTGCAGCAGGTGGTCGGCGGAACCGCTCAGGGCGAGGTGCTCGTCGGCGGCGGCGTCTACAACGAAACCACCGCCAATGGCGGGCCGGTGCTGCTGTCCAACCCCTGCGTTATCAAGAACGTGGTCGGCCCGACCCAGTCCTCGGGCACCAGCGTGCTGCGGTAACTCGCACGGCAAACGACATTTCGGATCACGTGGGGATGGGCCGCGGGCACTGCTCGCGGCCCATTTCATTGCTGGCGGATGTACAGAACGCCAAGAGTTCTCGGACCTCTTGAACTTTCAAGAAGTTTTGAAAATTGGCCGTTTGTGCGGTAGAATGGCCCGGGTCGAGGGTTGGCTTGGCGAGGGGGGTGCAGGAGCTGGGCCGGGGGGCATGGCGGGGGAGAACAGGGAGGGAGCAGGGGGGGCGACGGGGGGTAAGCGGGGGGCAAGGAGGGGGCAGACGCACGCGAAGCGTGCAGGATGTGACCATGGCGAGCGAGCAGACCAGGCAGCGTGCAGGCGGGGCGGGTGTCGCGGGCAACGGCTTTGCGCCCGGCGCCGGCGGGCTGGTCCTGCCCCATCGGCCCGAGCACCCGCAGTTGAGCGGGCTGGATGACGGTCTGCTCGAGGCGGTGGTGACCGGGCAGGCGCGGCTGACCGGGGCCCAGGCGCTGGAGATCTACCAGCGCATGCCGCTGGCGACGCTGGGGCGGTACGCCGACCGGCGGGCCCGCGTGCTGCACGGCGACCGCATCCGCACGTACGTGATCGACCGGAACATCAACTACACCAACGTCTGCTCGGCCAAGTGCACCTTCTGCGCTTTCCGCCGCGACGGCGACGAGGCCGACGCGTACACGCTCGAGCCTTCGGTGATCCACGAGAAGATCGCCGAACTGGTGGCCATCGGTGGGACGCAGATCCTCATGCAGGGCGGCATGAACCCGGCCCTGCCGCTGGAGTGGTACACCGATCTGCTCAAGGGCATCAAGTCGCGCTTCCCCGGCGTGCACGTGCACGCGTTCTCCCCGCCGGAGTTCATCGAGTTCGTGCGCTTCTTCGACCCGCCGGGCAGCACGCTGGCGGAGAAGATCCGCTGGGTGATGGTGCGGCTGCGCGACGCGGGGCTGGACAGCCTGCCCGGCGGCGGCGGCGAGATCTTCGCGCCGGCGGTTCGCAAGAAGATCGGCCTTGGCAAGTGTGATGCGGAGGCGTGGCTGACATGCATGAACGTCGCCCACTCGCTGGGCATGTTCACCTCGGCGACGATGATGTTCGGGCACATCGAAGGTGTGGCCGACCGCGTGCACCACATGCTGCTGGTCCGCCACTGGCAGGACCTGGCCCTGGCCGGGCACACCCTCGGCGGGGCGGGCGGTGAGCGTGATGGTGTGATGTCCTCGCGGTCCCCGGCCTCCACGGGGCACTACGTCAGCTTCATCTCCTGGCCCTTCCAGCGTGAGAACACCCCGCTGGGCCGCGTGCCCGACTGGGGCGCCGACCCGCGTGAACTGGAGAGCGAGTTCCCCGGCGAGGCCATCGCCCGGGCCTGGGCCATGGGCGAGGGCGACGCCGCCCACCCCGCAGGCAAGCGCGCCGCCGACCACTTTGACTTTGAGGCCATGGACCGCGCTGCCTTCCCCACCGCGCACCTGTTCGGCAAGCGCGTACGGCAGTCGGGCAGCACCGATTACCTGCGCACCCAGGCCCTCTCGCGGCTGGTGCTCGACAACGTCTACTCCATCGGCGCCAGTTGGGTGACCATGGGCCCGCACATCGGGCAGGTGGCCCTGGCCTACGGCGCCAACGACATGGGCAGCGTGATGATGGAAGAGAACGTCGTCTCCTCCGCCGGCACGACGTATTGCCTTGACGAAGCGGTGATCTGCCGACTGGTCCGCGAGGCGGGCTTTGTGCCCACGCAGCGGAACAACACCTACGACGTGCTCAAGGTGCACGACGGCCCGGAGGCCCCGGACCTGCGCGTCACCGACTGGAGCACGCACCGCGCCCGCAAGATGCACCAGCAGGCGCCCAAGGCGGGCTCCGCCGCCGGCGGCACCGCCCAGCTGACCGTCTCGGCCGGCAAGGAACGGGCCTGAGCCCCGCAGCTATGCCCAGCATGATGTCGACCATGGTGCTGCCCCTGGTGCTGGCCCTGCTGGCCGGGGTGGCGACAGCGTTCCAGCCCGGGATCAACGCCAAGTTCGCGCAGGCGGCGGGCCACCCGCTGCACGGCGGGGTGGTGAACTTTGCCGTCGGCTGCGCCGTGATGCTGATGCTCTGGGCGGTGATGAGCCGGGCCGCGGGCATGCCCACGCCGGAGGCGGCGAAGCTGGCCGGCGGGCCGTGGTGGATGTGGCTGGGCGGGGCGCTGGGCGCGTTCTTCGTGTGCACCGCGGTGTACCTGATCCCCAAGGTGGGAGCGGCGAACTATCTGGCGGCGATGGTGGCCGGGCAACTGATCACCAGCCTGCTGATCGACCACTTCGGTCTGATGGGCCTGCGTGAGGTGGCCATCACGCCGATGCGGGTGGCCGGCGTGCTGCTGATCCTCGGCGGCATGGCGGCGGTGAAGTTCGGGTGAAGGGCAGGTCGCAACCGCGACACGCGGCTGCGCAAGGAGGGCCGAGCGTGGAGTTCATCCGCATCGTGGTGCTGTGCGTGATCGGCTCGATCGTGTACGGCGTGCTGCACAACCAGGTCACCGTTCGCATCAGCCTCGAGTACTTCACCGTGGCCCATGAGCGGATCATGATCAACCCCACGCCCACGGTGCTCGCCGCGGCGTGGGGCGTGCTGGCCACTTGGTGGGCCGGCCTGCTGGTGGGCCTGCCAGTGGCGGTGTGCTGCCGCGTGGGGCGGGCGACCAAGTTGGACTGGATGTGGCTGGCTCCCCGGCTGGGCGTGGCGCTGGCGTGCATGGGTGGGCTGGCGGTCGTCGCCGCGGTGGGCGGGCGGGCCCTGGCGGCGACCGGGGTGGTGCGCATCACCCCGTGGCTGGCCGAGCGGGTTCCCGAGGCGGAGCATGTCAACCTGCTGACCGCTGGCTTTGCCCACGGCGCGTCCTACGCGGGCGGGGTGATAGCGGGCGCCGTGCTGTGCACGCTGGCTGTGGTCACCCGGCGCCAGGGGCGTGGGAAGGCTGCGGAGGTGGCCGCTGCCGATGCCCCCGAGCCGGCACCAGCGGTGATCGCCGATGAATCTCGGGCATCCTGAGCCGTCTCCGGGCAGCATGCGGGCCGGATTCTGCAGTCGCTCGGTCGGTCGGCCGGTGCAGCCCGTCGGCTGCCGGCTAAGGTGAGGTGAGGAGACCTCGCGTGGACGTGGACGCAGTGGCCGCCATGGTGCGGCTGATCAGCCTCAAGGACCTCACGACCGCCGCCCACACCTGGCGGGTGGTGCTCTACACGCGAGCCATGGCCGAGGAGTTCGGTCTGCCCCCGGCCGAGGTGGAGCGGCTGGGCATCGCCGCGGCGTTGCACGACATCGGCAAGCTGGACGTCCCCGATGAGATCCTCCAGAAGCCCGGCAAACTCACCGACGACGAGTTTCGCACCATGCAGCTGCACACCGTCCGCGGGCACGAGCGGCTGCTGCTCAGCGGCGAGACCGACCAAGTGACGCTTGAACTGGTGCGGCACCACCACGAGCGCTGGGACGGCCTGGGCTACCCCGACAGGCTCAAGGGTGAGGCGATCACGCGGGCCCCGCGGATTTTCGCGGTGATCGACTCGTTTGATGCGATGACCAGCCTGCGGCCCTATCGGCAGGACGTGGGCCCCGAGGCGGCCGAGCGTGCGATGGCCGAACTGCACGCCGGATCGGGCACGCGCTACTGGCCCCAGGCGGTGGAACTGTTCGACCGGCTCTACCGCAGCGGGCACGTGGACTGGATCCTCGAGTACTACAACGACCGCGCCGAGCACCCGCAGTTCTGCGCCCGCGCCGTCAGCACGCTTCGCCGGGGCGGGTGAGACTCAGAGCCAGCCTTGGCTCTGCAGAACCTGCCAGGCCTTGTGCAGGTGCTGGTCGGGGAACATGGCCTTGCGAGAGTTCCACCGATGCGTCAGGTCGACGGCCTGCTCGGGGTTGGCGGCTCCCTCCTGCCGGGCGACCCAGTGCACCGTGGCCAGCAGTTCCATGCCGTACGAAGACTCGAAGCCCTCGGTGAGTCGCGCCACGCGATCGAACCGGGCAAGGGCCTCCTGACGTGTCGCCAGATAAGCCTCGGCCTGCTCGGCGGCGTTCGGCAGCAGAGCCAGCGGCTTGGCGGGGTCATCCTCGCCATCGCCATAGCCGGTGATCAAGTGCCCCTCGACATGCTTGAGCACCTGGCCGAGGTTGGTGGCGTACGGGCCGTACGCCGCCTTGACGTAGTTCAGCCGCAGCGGCTCCCCAGCCGCCTGCATGAAATACATCAGCTTGTGTACCTCCAGCAGCGTGACCGACGGGTCCATCACCGCTTGAAGGTACCGGCGGAGCAGTCCCACCAGCGCCGCACGGCCGGGGGTCATGGCAGGGGCCTTTGCCGCTCGCGCCATCTGCGAGGCGGGCGGGGCCGGGCCCGGCTCGTAGAGCACCACGCGAACGTCCCGAAGGCCGTCGAGTGCTTCGACGATCATCGGGCGCACCTGCTCCCAGTCCAGCCCGCCAAGACCGCAGCCCAGCGGCGGCACCGCCACCGAACGGATCGACCGGGCAACCAGCTCCTCGCGCAAGGCTGCCAGTCCGGAGGCGATGTCCTCCATGCGGCTGCCCTCTCGCCAATGACGCTTGGTTGGGAAGTTGATGATGTACCGCGGTGTCTTCGCCGCCCCCACGTCGTACACGAACATGCGGCCCGGCCGCACCTCGCCCCGGTCGCACGCCGCTTTGTAGGCCCGAAAGTTCCCCGGATACCGGTTCTTGAACTGCAGCGCGATCCCGCGGCCCATCACGCCAACACAGTTGACGGTGTTCACGACCGCCTCGACATCGGTCTTCAAGATGTCCCCGACGCCTTGTTCCACGTGCCGCAACTCCTTACCGCCGCTCAATAGTACCAGTCGGGCCGCACGGCCAGTCGCGGGCGGTGCACCGCCCGGGCGATGGCAGTCTCAGCCAGGGCCAGCCGCTGCTGGTCGTACACGCCCACGGCCTCGACCAGGCTCCAGGGGAAGGCAGTATGCATCAGGAACTCGGCCTGCTTGCCCTCCTTGGTCACTGGGTTGCGAAAGTCCGAACTGGCGATCGCCGGCCAGTTGATGGCGGTCAGGTCTTCGGCCCGGCTGACAAAGCTGGCGACATAGGCGCTCGCGTTTCGGTCCGAGCACGCCCAACGTACGGCATTGGTGCGGGCCCACGCTATCGAGGCGTGCAGATCTGCCTGCAGGTGCACGATCGGCGATTGGCCACCCCGGTACTCCAGATCGGCGTTGTTGCCCATGTGCAGGATGTAGAGCATAACCGAGCGTGGGCAGAAGTAGAAGGGCACGTACTCGCCGACCGTGGTTCCGGGGTGGCAGGTGACCTCGATCCGCTCAAGCCGACGCTGCTTGATCCGACCCATCCCCACCAGCGATGTCCGCAGATCCCTTTCTACCCGGAGGCGGTCTGCCCAAGGTGGCCGTCAGCGATGATCCCAGCCAGATTCTCCACGTGGGTGATGTGGTAGATCTTCGGGTTCGCAGGTACGGCAAATGGCATGACGCGATTTGATTCTTGCACCTCGCCAGGTCCAAAGTACACCCCAAAAGCAGCAGACGCCCCCTGACCTCGCTGCTGGCTGGTGTGCGGCAGCCGGCGCGACGGTGCAGGGGGCATCTGTTGTTGCGGAATCAGGAGGTCGGGTAGCCGCCCCGGGGGAGAGAGAACCCTGGAGCGATGGAGGAAGGCGGGATCACCAGGTGAAGATGAAGTCCACCGTGGTGCGGTTACGCATGATGTCCGAGAAGCCGCCGGCGATCGGATACTCAAAGGTCGCACCGATGGACGTGTGCGGGGTCAGCCGCCAGCGGGCGCCGGCCGCCGCCCACACCACGCCGCTGCCGGCCACGTCCGACGAGCCGAGGTTGTTGTAATCCTGACCGCCGACCGTCAGCGGCAGACGGGTGCCGTTGGACGTGTAGTGCACGCCGTTGAGCTCAATCACCGGCGCAAAGCCCGGCAGCACCTCAGGCAGAATGTCGTAGTCCGCGTGCAGGCCCCACTGGATGATCGTGTTGCCCTTGTTGGTGCTCTCGGGCAGGCGAACCGTGAAGTTGCCCATCAGGTGCAGGTCGCCGAAGCCCTTGGCCACCGAAATGAACGGGCTCCACTCCTGGGCGCCGTCCTGCAGAATCGTCGTGCTGCCGTTGGAGGCCTCGTAGCGGAAGCCAACGGTCAGCGCGAACGCATTGGCCGCGTCGGCGATCAACGCGTACTTCAGGCCGAAGGCCAGATCGTTCCAGCCGCTGTCCTCCGGCAGAATACCCGCGTTGAGCCACGAGTAGCCGTCCTTGGTGGCGATGAACGCCAGCCGATCAGTCAGCGCCAGACGGATCTGGGCCGCGACGATGTTCACCTCGCCGCCGCCCAGCGTGGCCTCGGGAAACTCGTGGTGTATGAAGATCAGCCGCAGCGACGTGTTGATCAGTGCCGACTCAAAGTAAATCGGGCTGCTCACCGGCTCGTGGAACTGCTCAAACCCGGTCATCCCGGTCAGGAAGCCCGGCCAGAAAACCTCCGGGTCATTGTGCAGACGCTCGCCGCCGAACAGCGACGGGGCCTTGGCCCGGGCCGGGGCCGCCGGGGTGGAAGCGGTGGCCGGAGCCTGAGCGGCCGCGGCCATCGGCGACAGCGTCAAAGCTGTGGAGCCGAGGGACAGGTCGGCGGCGGCGGCGGTACCGGCGGCAACAACCAGAGAGAGCAATGCACCAGAATATGTCGCACGCATGTTCATATGACCTCCTGATCGACAAGTCGTTTGATTGCCCATGAGATTACCAGAAAACCGCGTCAAAAAAAGAGAAAATGCGTTCATCTGGATACAGAACGCCACAAATACCCAAAACGAGTGGTTACTAACCTGTGAATACTGACCCCCTTGGCCGCCTCGTCCGGGGCCGGGGCCCCTTCTTGCTGCCGCGGACCTGGGGGCCGACGAAGATCGTCGACGGGAGGACCGCTGATGGCCCCGCGGCCCGTTCCAGCGCCTGCCGGGTGCAGGTGCGCAGCCTGCCAGCAGCGGCGGCCCGCAAGCGGAGTTGCTGCCGGTGCTGAAGGAGTCGGCGGGCAAGAGGCCCGCTTGCCATCGGTGGGCCGGGCCGGAACGGTTGCTGGCTAGTGCGACATGACCCGCACCAGCACCGATCCGTCGTTCCGCTCCGTCGGCTCGGCATCACACCGCACCGGCAGCATGGTGTTGATCACGTCCATGTTGGTCCGCGTGTGCTCGGTCAGCTGGCCGGTGACGAACGCCGACGGCCCTGCTCCTCGGTGCGCCAGCAGCGCCAAGGGCAGCAGCAACTGGTCGGCCAGATGCGGCCCCACCGGCACACCGCTGTTCAGGTACGCCCGAGCCTCCTGCACGGCACGGTCCGCGACGGCGTACGCCGACAGGCCTCGGTCGCCCAGCGCCATGACCACTTCGGTGCAATGCTCGGCCGGCAGGGTGATCAGCACGGCGTTGCCCGGGCCCATCGGGCGGTCCACGTTCACCACCGCGCAGCGCTCGGGCGCGATGTCCAGGTGCTCGCGCACGCGGGCCACTTCGCGCTCGCCGATCTCCTGCGCAAGGCCCGAGAGCAGCACCGTGCACGACGGCAAGCCGGCCTGCCCGCGTTCAGTCAGGCTCAGAACCGTCAACTGCGCTGCGTCGGTCCGGCCGGTGATCAGCGCGTTGATCTGCCCGCCCCCGGCCGGGTAGAACCCGTGCCGCTGGAGGGTCAGATGCACCGGCCAGCCCATCCTTGCCAGCAGGGGCACAAAGGCCCGCTCCAGGAAGTCGGCGCTCGGGGCCATGTCGTTGTGCGTGCCGCCGGAGATGGTGACGGTGCTCACGCCGTCGGCCAGCAGCAGTGCCGGCAGCACCGTCTGCAGCACCAGCGACGTGCTGCCCGCGGTGCCGATGGCAAAGCGGTAGTCGTCGGCCCGCACCGGCTCGGGGCCTGGCGTGAAGGCCAGTTCCGTCGAGCCGATCTCGGCCTGCCGGACGCTGGCGCCGCACACCGCCTGCGCCGCCCGCACGCAGGTGAGGTGCTGGCGCATGAGGCCCGGCTTGCGCCGTCCGGCGCGGATCTTCCGCATCCGGATCGGCGTGCCGGTGATCATGGACAGGGCCAGGGCAGTGCGGAGGATCTGACCTCCGCCCTCGCCCTGCGAGCCGTCGATTTCAAGTGCCTGGGGCATGGGAAGACTCACCACCAATCGTGCAGACTGACCGAACCACGCCGCCGCCGCTCAATCGTCGGCGGCGTCGCCGTCCTTGATGACAAACCGCGCATCCAGCCGTGCCACCGTGCTGGCCAGCCCGGCCTTCTGCACGCTGTCGACGACCTGCTGAAAGTCCTTGTACACCGCCGGCGCTTCGTCGATCGGGTACTTCCGGCAGTTGGTCAGGATGTCCAGATCGGCCAGTTCGCGGTCGATCCGGCCCTGGTCCAGCGTGCGGGCCGCGTGCTTGCGGCCCATCACGCGTCCGGCGCCGTGGTTGACGCTGTACGCCGCCAGCTTGGCGCCGGGCTCGGCCACCATCACCGCCGAGCCGCCGGCCGGGTTGCCCGGCAGCAGGATCGGGTGGCCGACCGCCTGGAAGGGCGTGCCCGCCAGGCCGGGGTGGCCGGCCGGGAAGGCCCGCGTGGCGCCCTTGCGGTGCACCCACGCGTGCCGGCCGTCGCCCAGATCCTCATAGCGGGCGATGTTGTGGCTGATGAAGTACACCAGATCGCCCGTGCAGCCGGGCAGCACCTCCTGGAAGGCCTCCAGCACCAGCGCGTTGATCAGCAGATGGTTCACGGTCGCGAAGTTGGCGCCCAGCGACATGTCGTCGATGTAGTCGTTGGCCTCGGGCGTGCCCAGCGGCGCATAGACCATGTGCCGGTCGTTGCCCGGCAGCGGCGTGCCCCACTTCTCAAACTGCGTCCGCAGCGTGCGGAACTGGTGCTCGGCCAGCTTGGAGCCCCAGCCCCGCGAGCCGCAGTGGCTCAGGAACGCCACGTGCCCGTCGCGCAGCCCGAAGGCCTCGGCCGCGCTCCGCGCCCGCTCGCCCTCGGCCACGCTCACCACCTCGCACTCGCCAAAGTGGTTGCCGCCGCCGTACGACCCCAACTGCCGCATCTTCTCGGCGAAGGTGGACTGCCAGTTCTCGCGGTTGAGCAGGTGCTCCAGCCGCTCGCCCAGCGAACCCGGACGCGGGTCATGGCCACTGTGAGCGCTGTCTTCGCAGCGGGCCGCCCAGTGCGCCGGCACGCCCAGTTCCGCCAGCACGTGCGGCGCAGCGCCGTACACCACCGCCTCGCGGCCCAGAGCCGGGCTCACCGGCCGGCCCTTGGGCACGCTCCGCTGGCCCTTGCCCGCGCCGGTCGGCGTGCGCGCCGTGATGGCCTCGATCAGCGCCCGGCGGGTGCGCCGGTCGGCGACCGCCTCGGCGGGAATGTCCATCTGCAGCAGGCTCATCGAGCACTTGATGTCCACCCCCACCGGGCCGGGGTAGATGTGCGACGGCGACACCATCACGCAGCCGATGGGGGCGCCGTAGCCGATGTGGGCGTCGGGGTTCAGCACCACCTGGCTGACGCCCGGGGCGGTGCGCGCGTTGACCGCCTGGTCGAGCGTCGCCTCGTCGAACGTCGCCCGGATGGCCTCGTTGGCGATCACGGTGATCGGCGAGATCTCCCCGTTGCGAACCGGCAGGTAGCCGGTCGCTTCCCCAGTGATGTGGATACGTGAGTTGACGGCGGACGTGGGCATAAGCAACTCCTCAAACGGCCCCGGCCGGGTGTGGCGGGCGACACATGACCATTGCACATCGTGTGCCAGGCGTCAGGCCGGCCTGAGTCGGTCCTGGCGGGGCAGCAGACGGGGAGTAATCTGTAAAGAAGATAGACAGATAGATAGGCGTATCCTTGAAGCTATGCCCCAAACCGTCGCCATCGGCATGGTTGGAACCGTCTTGGACGCCCACGGCCCGCGACAGCCCGGGCCCGAGCGCTGGCAGCGATGGCGGCCCACCCTCGCCCTGGTCCAGCAGCCCGATCTGCGGATCGACCGTCTGGAACTCATCGAGCCCCCCAGTGCCAAGGCCATCACCGATGTGCTGGTGGCCGACATCCGCCAGGTCTCCCCCGAGACCCAGGTCGTGCGCCACGTCATGCCCCTGAAGGACCCGTGGGACTTCGCCGAGGTCTACTCCGCCCTGGCCGACTTCGCCGACCGCCTCCGCTTCGCCCCCGACACCGAGTATCTGGTTCACATGACCACGGGCACCCACGTCGCCCAGATCTGCCTGTTCCTCCTGGTGCAAAGCCGCGTCATCCCCGGCAAACTGGTGCAGGGGGCCCCGCCGGACGACCGCCGCGCCAACCAGCCTGGCACGCTCCGCGTGATCGATCTGGACCTGCGCTCCTACGACCGCCTCGCCGGCCGGCTGGAACGCCGCCACCAGCAGGCCCTCGCCGGCCTGACCTCGGGCATCGGCACCGCCAACGGGCGCATGCGCCGCCTGCTCGAGCAGGTCGAACTGGTCGCCGAGACCGCCCGCGAGCCCATCCTGCTGCTCGGCCCCACCGGCGCCGGCAAGAGCCAACTCGCCCGGCGAATCTACGAACTGCGCAAGGCCCGCAACCTGGTCAGCGGCCCGCTGGTGGAACTCAACTGCGCCACCCTGCGGGGCGATCAGGCCATGTCGGCCCTGTTCGGCCACCGCAAGGGCGCCTTCACCGGCGCCACCGCCGATCGCGCCGGCCTGCTCAAAGCGGCCGACGGCGGCGTGCTCTTCCTCGATGAGATCGGTGAACTCGGCCCCGATGAACAGGCCATGCTGCTGCGCGCCATCGAGGACCGCCGCTTCCTGCCCATGGGCGCTGACAGCGAGGTGGTCAGCGACTTCCACCTCATCTGCGGCACCAACCGCGACCTCTCGGCCGCCCAGCCGGGGCGGCCCGCCTTCCGCGACGACCTGCTGGCCCGCATCAACATCTGGCCCTTCCGGCTGCCTGGCCTGGCCGAGCGGCCCGAGGACATCGAGCCCAACGTGGAGTTTGAACTGGCCCGCTTCGCCTCGGCGGTGGGCCGCGTGGTGCGCTTCACCGCCGACGCCCGGCTCGCGTACCTGGAGTTCGCCCGCTCGCCCCAAGCCCGCTGGCCCGGCAACTTCCGCGACCTGGCCGCCAGCATCACCCGGCTGGCCACCCTCGCCGGCCCCTCCGGCCGCATCACCGAGGAACTCGTCGGCGAGGAGATCGCGCGGTTGGCGAGCCAGTGGGGCATGGCCGCGACAGGCGCCGCCGCCGCGACGGCCCCCGCGGCAGCACCCGGCACGGGCGGGCCGAACGCACCGCCAGAGGCGGATGCCGCACTGCTGCAGTCGGCCCTGGGAGACCGCGCCGGCGAGTTGGACCTGCTTGACCGCGTGCAACTGGCGGCCGTGCTGCGGGTGTGCATGACCAGCGCCAGCTTGGCCGAGGCCGGCCGGGTGCTCTTCTCGGCCTCGCGCTCGCGCCGGCGGGCCCCCAATGACAGCGACCGGGTTCGCAAACTGTTGGCCCGATTCGGGCTGTCGATGGCTGATGTCACCCGGCTGCGGGCCTCGGCCCCCGCCGGCCAAGTCGCCGGTCGCGCGCTGTGATGCGTCCTTCGCCATGGGCCCGAGCACGCCAGCTGCCACCGCCACCATGCTGGCGGACGCCGTTCTGCTGGCACTCGACAAGACGCTGTCAATCACCGAGGTTGAGCCTCGGTGAGCCCACTGGGCCGAGCGGGTGGCCCACCGGTTTAGCGGCGCGGGTTGCGTTGCGGGTTGCGTTCAAACCGCTTGGGCCCGATCGGCCCGGGACGGGGGGCCGGGCTGTTCACCCCCGGCGGGTTGACGGTCTTGGGCGGCAGCGAGGCGGTGCCGGAACTGGCGTCGGCGGCTGGGGTCGGCTCGCCGCCGGAGTTCTCCGCCGCGCTTTCGTTCGCATCGGTCTGCTCGTCGGCCGCCTCCTCGCCTTGGTCGACTCCCGCAGCGGGCGTCGGCCGGGGCCCGGCGTAGCGGGCGAAGATCAGCCGTCCGGCCGAGGTGGTCAGCGAGGTGGTCACCTCCGCCGGCACCGCGCTGCCCACGGCGTGGGCCGCGTTGTCCACCACGATCATCGTGCCGTCGTCCAAATAGCCCACGCCCTGCCCGGCGTGCTCGCCCAGCCGCACGATCTCCACCGTCAGGCTGGTGCCGGTCACCAGCGCCGGCTTGAGCGCGTTGGCCAGGTCATTAAGGTTCAGCACCGAGACGTTCTCGATCGCCGCCACCCGGGCCAGGGCCGCGTCGGCGGTCAAGATGCCCGCCGGCGTGATGCGGGCCAGTTCCACCAGCATCTGGTCCACGCTCTTGCCGGGCACCGGGCTCTCATCGATCGAGACATCCAGGGCGATGCCCATCGAGCGCAGCCGCTGCAGGCGGTTGACCGTCTCCAGGCCGCGCTTGCCCTTGGCACGCTTGAGTTTCTCGGGGCTGTCGGCCAGCGTCTGCAGTTCAGCGATGACAAACCGGGGCACGATCATCGGCACCTGAATGAACCCCGTCGGCGCCACGTCCAGGATGCGCGAGTCGATCAGCGCCGAGGTGTCCAGCAGCAGCGGCTTGGGCCCGCGGATCTGCTTGGCGAACTCCACATACGGGATCACCAGCCGGAAGTCGTCCTGCGTCTGCAGCACCACCGACACGCCCAGATAGCAGAACGACAGCCCCAGCAGCACCTTGATGGCGCCGATCAGGTCCGGCTGTTTGATGTCCCACGCCTGGCTGAGCAGATCAAGCACAAAGCCGAGGGCGAAGGTGGCCAGCAGCCCGAGGATGATCCCGAGCACCAGCCCGGAGATGGTCGAGAGCTTCTTCTGCGGGGTGAAAAAGTCCACCAGCAGCACCACCACCGAGAGCAGGATGGCCGCGATGAACGGCACATACCACCCCGTCACCACGTTGAAGCCGGGCTCCTCACCGGCGATGCGCGGGTCCACCTTGAGGATGTACAGCAGCGTGACGGTGGCCATGAGCACCACGAAGGCCATGCGGACGATCCGCACCACCACCGCCCGCGACCGCGCCAACTGCTCCACCGGGCTCACCACCGTGCTCGCCAGACCGCCGCCGGGGGCGAACGTGGGGGTCGGGGGGATGGGGGGGGGTGGGGGGGGCGGGGGGGTGGGCTGGCCTGCCGGGGCGGAACCCGCCCCCATGGACGCGCCGGAATCGGCCGGAGTCGGGTGGCTCATGGTGAG
>Ga0315900_10000767_pt1 | contig 53494 bp, 46 predicted proteins | sample LakEriMetagenome_FD_203521 | JGI IMG/M metagenome (GOLD analysis project Ga0315900, IMG submission 203521) | Freshwater fungal communities from buoy surface, Lake Erie, Ohio, United States - Buoy 12 MA114 | ecosystem: Environmental > Aquatic > Freshwater > Lake > Lake biofilm | place: USA: Lake... | reverse complement strand
CGCGTCCTCCGCGCCGAAGCCCGCCGGAACCCTGCGATGCCAGTCGGTGGCCAGTTGGTACTGGTGCGCCGCCCCGAGCATGCGCGCCTCGTCGAAATGATTGGCGATGAGTTGCAGTCCGACCGGGCGCATCGCGTGCGCACCCTCGCCGAACCCGCAGGGCAGGCTCATGCTGGGCAGCCCCGCCAGGCTACCGGGGATGGTGTAGAGGTCGGCCATGTACATCGAGACCGGGTCGGCGGCCTTCTCGCCGAAGCCGAAGGCGACGGTCGTGGTGACCGGGCCGGCGATCAGGTCGCATCGGGTGAACGCGCGCTGGAATTCCTCGGCGATCAGCCGCCGTACCTGCTGGGCCTTGATGTAGTAGGCGTCGTAGTAGCCGTGCGACAGCACGTAGGTGCCGACCAGGATGCGCCGCCTGGGCTCCGGGCCGAAGCCCTCGGCGCGCGAGCGCTTGATCATGTCGAGCAGGTCGACCGGATCCTTCGCGCGATGGCCGTAGCGCACCCCGTCGAAGCGCGACAGGTTGGAACTGCACTCCGCGGGCGCCACCACGTAGTAGACCGGGATGCCCAGCTCCGCCGAAGGCAGCGAGATGTCGACCAGTGTCGCCCCGAGCGCGCGGTAGGTCTCGAGCGCCGCGCGCACCGGGCGCTCGACCTCGGCAGCGAGGCCGGCCCCGAAGAACTCGCGGGGCACGCCGATGCGCAGCCCGTCCATCGGCCGCTGCAGGTCGCGCGTGTAGTCCTCGTCCGGACGATCCACGCTGGTGGAGTCACGCGGATCGAAGCCGCACATGGCCGAGAGGACCCACGCCGCGTCCTCGGCCGAGACGGTCATCAGTCCGGCGGTGTCGAGGCTGGAGGCGAAGGCGATCATGCCCCATCGCGAGGGGCGCCCGTAGGTGGGCTTGATGCCGGTCACGCCGCAGAAGGCCGCGGGCTCGCGGATCGATCCGCCGGTATCGGTGGCCGTGGCCACGGGCGCGAGCCGTGCCGCCACCACGGCGGAGGATCCGCCCGACGAGCCACCGGGTACGGCGGCGGCATCCCAGGGGTTGGCCACAGGCCCGTAGGCGCTGTTCTCGTTCGACGAGCCCATCGCGAACTCGTCGCAGTTGAGCTTGCCGAGGGTGACCATGCCCGCGCCGGCCAGCCGCTCGACGACGGTCGCGTCGAACGGACTCATGTAGCCCTCGAGCATCCGGCTGGCCGCGGTCGAGGCGAACTCGCGCGTGACGAAGATGTCCTTGTGCGCGACCGGCAGGCCGAGCAGGGGTCCGGTCTCGCCGCGCGCGCGCCGGGCATCGGCCGCCGCCGCCTGGGCGAGCGTGACCTCGGGGCGGACGTCGAGATAGCCGTTGAGCGCGCGGTGCCGCTCGATCCGCTCGAGGTAGACGCGCGCGAGTTCGACGGCCGAGACCTCGCGCGCGGCGAGGCGGCGCGACAGGGCGGCGAGCGATTCGACGTGCAGCGCCGACATCGCGGTCACTCGATCACGCGCGGCACGAGGTACAGGCCGTCGCGGCTCGCCGGGGCGTTGCGCAGGGCCGCCTCCCGGTCGGGGTGCTCGGTCACCGCGTCCTCGCGCAGGCGCTGCGCCCCCCCCAGCGGGTGGGACATGGGTTCGACGCCGGAGGTGTCCACCGCCTGCAGGCGATCGATCATCCCCAGGATGTCGTTCAACTGGGCGAGGGTGCGGTCGGCCTCCTCATCCGTGATCGCCAGCCGGGCCAGGTGGGCGATCCGGCGGACGTCTTCGGGCTGCAGCGGCATGGGTGGCGGGGCGTGCGACGGGTGGGGCGCCCGGGGGCGCGCGGCCCGGCCGCGAGACTCCCGCGCGGACCGTCCGCGCCGGGCATCGGCCGAGGGGTTAACGCGCTATCATACCGCGCGACGGTACGCCGACCCGAAGCAGGGGCGTCAGAACCCCCGCCCGCCAGGCCGACACCGTGCCCTGACCCGCCCGTTCCTGCCCCAAGCACCTGGCCGGGATGCGTTCGCGCACCCTCCGGGTGCCGCCTGCGTCTCGCCGACCCCACGCCCGCCGCGACCCGCGATGGGCGCCAGCCCCGACTCCGCCGCCCGACCCCGCCCGGCCGGCCGCGGCCCGCACCGGATCAACCCCTTCATGTTCGGATTTCTCAGCGGCTACTTCTCGACCGACCTCGCCATCGACCTCGGCACCGCCAACACCCTGATCTGGGTTCGCGGCAGCGGCATCGTGCTCAACGAACCCTCGGTGGTCGCCATCCGGCAGGAGGGGGGTCCCAACGGCAAGAAGGTGATCCAGCAGGTAGGACTCGCAGCCAAGCAGATGCTGGGCCGCACGCCCGGCAACATCAATGCCATCCGGCCGATGAAGGACGGGGTGATCGCCGACTTCACGATCACCGAGCAGATGCTCAAGCACTTCATCAAGAAGGTGCACGACTCGCGCATCTTCAGCCCCAGTCCGCGCATCGTGATCTGCGTGCCCTGCGGCTCCACCCAGGTCGAGCGTCGCGCAATCCGCGAATCGGCCTACGGGGCGGGCGCACGCAAGGTCGAACTGATCGAGGAACCGATGGCCGCCGCGCTGGGCGCCGGGCTGCCGGTCGAGGAGGCCACCGGATCCATGGTGGTCGACATCGGCGGCGGCACCACCGAGGTCGGGGTGATCTCCCTCGGGGGCATCGTGTACTCCGGGTCGGTGCGAGTGGGCGGAGACAAGTTCGACGAGGCCATCATCAACTACATCCGTCGCAACTACGGCATGCTGATCGGCGAGACCACGGCCGAGGAAATCAAGAAGGAGATCGGTTCGGCCTTCCCGGGCGGCGAAGTACGGGAGAAGGAGGTGAAGGGCCGCAACCTCGCCGAAGGCATCCCGCGCAGCTTCACCATCTCGAGCAACGAGATCCTCGAGGCACTCAACGATCCGCTCAACCAGATCATCGGCGCGGTGAAGAGCGCCCTCGAGCAGACCCCGCCCGAACTGGGCGCCGACATCGCCGAGCGCGGCATGGTGCTCACCGGCGGTGGCGCGCTGCTTCGCGACATCGACCGAATGCTCGCCGAGGAAACCGGCCTGCCGGTGATCTGCGCCGAAGACCCGCTCACCTGCGTGGTGCGCGGATCGGGGCTCGCCCTCGAGCAGATGGACCGCGTGTCCTCGATCTTCACCAGCGACTGAACACACCGGTGCAGACGCCCGACCCCATCCCCGGAACCGCCTGATCGCCCCGCCGCCGGCGAGCTGAATGGAAAACGTCCAGCAGCCCTTCTTCCATCGCGGCCCCACCCCGCTCGCCCGCTTCCTGCTCGCCGTCTCGCTCGCGCTCGCCCTGATCGCGGCCGACGGCCGGTTCGGGTACCTCGTCCACCTGCAGCGGGCGGTTGCGGTGATCGTGCACCCTCTGCAGCAGATCGCATTGTTGCCGGGGTGGCTGTCCGCGCGGGTCGCCGGATTCTTCACCACGCAGTCCCAGCTGGCGGTGCGCAATGGCGTGCTCGAGCAGCAGAACCTGGTCAACCAGGCGGCCCTGCTGCGCCTGGAGGCACTCGAGCAGGAGAACGCGCGCCTGCGCACCCTGCTCGACAGCCGCTCGACGCGACCGCCCGGCGCGCTGTTCGCCGAGATCGTCTACTCGCACCGCGATCCGTTCACCCGCCGCGTCATCGTCGACAAAGGCAGCGCGGCTGGCGTGGCCGAGGGCCATCCGGTCGTCGATGCGGAGGGGCTGGTGGGCCAGGTCACGCGAGTGTTCCCGTGGTCGAGCCGGGTCACGCTGATCACCGACAAGGACATGATCGTCCCGGTGCAGGTGATGCGCAGCGGCGTGCGAGGGGTGCTCTACGGCACCGGATCGGACGGGCGACTGGAGCTTCGCTTCATGCCGTTCTCGGCCGACATCCAGGCCGGCGATCGGCTGGTCACCTCGGGCATCGACGGCACCTACCCCGCGGGCCTCCCGGTAGCACTCGTCGAGGAAGTGGAACGCGATGCGGCGCAGATGTTCGCCCGGGTGGCCGCACGACCCGCCACCGGCGTGAATCGTTATCGCCAGGTGCTGATCCTGGCGCAGCCCGCGCCGGAGACCGCGAATCCCGGCATGGATGATCCGCCGCCAGCCGCCCGCCGACGCGCGAAGAAGGCAGGCTGACCGTGGCCGCCCCCCGCCAGGAACTCCTGCTGCCGGTCAAGCCCCTCTTCCTGTGGGCCACGCTGGTCGCGGCACTGCTGCTCAACCTGCTGCCCTGGGCGGGCTGGCTCGCAGCCATCCGTCCGGATTTCACCGCACTCGCGCTGCTGTTCTGGATCGTGCGGGAGCCGCAGCGCGTGGGCTTCGGGACCGCATTCGCCTTCGGGCTGGCGATGGATATCGGGCAGGCCAGCCTGTTCGGGCAGCACGCGCTCGCCTACGCGGTCATCGCCTACTCCGCGACCCTGCTGCGCCGGCGCCTGCGCATGTTCAGTGCCGACAAGCACGTGCTGCAGATCCTGCCGGTGCTGCTGGTCGCCCAGGTCGTGGTGCTGCTGGTCAACCTGGCCAGCGGCGCCGCAAGCCCGGGCTGGACGTGGCTGGTGCCGCCGGTCACCGGCGCTCTGCTGTGGCCGCTGGTGTGGGCCGTGCTGCTGCTGCCGCAGCGGCCGCGGGTCGATCCCGAGCACCCGATCTGATCCGCGCCAGGCGAACGCAATGGCCCAGTACATCGAACTGAGGAACCTCGAAGGCGAGATGTCCGAATTCCGGCGGCGCGTCGCCGTCGCCGGCGTGTTCGTGCTGGTGCTGTTCGCAGTGCTGCTCGGGCGATTCTTCTGGCTGCAGGTGGTACAGCACGACTACTACCTCACCCAGGCCGAAGCCAACCGCATCTCGCTGGTGCCGGTCGTGCCCAACCGCGGCCTGATCCTCGACCGCCACGGCGCGGTGCTGGCGCACAACTACACCGCCTACACGCTGGAGATCGATCCGGCCCGGGCGGGCGACCTCGAAGCCACCATCGACGCCCTGGCGGGCATCATCGAGATCGCGCCCCGCGACCGGCGGCGGTTCAAGCGGCTGCTCGACGAATCGCGACAGCTCTCCGCCATCCCGATCCGGACCCGGCTCTCGGACGAGGAGATCGCCCGCTTCGCCGCCAACCGCTTCCGCTTTCCCGGCGTGGAGATCAACGCGCGGCTGTTCAGGCGCTACCCGAACGGCACGCTCGCCTCCCACGTGGTCGGCTACATCGGCCGCATCAACAAGAGGGACGTCGAGCGTCTGGAAGAAGATGGCCTGATCGCCAACTACCGGGGGTCCGAGCACATCGGCAAGACCGGACTCGAGCAGACCTACGAGCGCGAACTGCACGGCATCACCGGCATGGCGCAGGTGGAGGTCGACTCCGGCGGGCGGGCGATCCGCACGCTCTCGCGCACCCCGCCGGTGTCGGGGAACAACCTGCGTCTGCACCTGGATCTCCGGCTGCAGCAGGCGGCCGAGCAGGCCTTCGGCGGCCGTCGCGGGGCGCTGGTCGCCATCGAGCCCTCCACCGGCGGCGTGCTCGCCTTCGTGAGCATGCCCGGCTTCGATCCCAACCTGTTCATCGACGGGATCGACCCGCAGACCTGGAGCGAGCTCAACACCCACCCCGACCGGCCGATGGTCAACCGGGCGCTGCACGGACAGTATCCGCCCGGCTCCACCTACAAGCCGTTCATGGCGCTGGCCGCGCTGGAACTCGGACGTCGCACCCCGCAGTACTCGATCAACGACCCGGGCTTCTTCATGCTGCCCGGCAGCTCCCACCAGTACCGCGACTGGAAACCGGGGGGGCACGGCTCGGTGAACATGCACCAGTCGATCGTGATCTCCTGCGACACCTACTACTACCAGCTCGCCTTCGAGATGGGCATCGATGCCATCGCCGGCTTCATGCGCCACTTCGGCTTCGGCGCGCGCACCGGCATCGACCTCGCCGGCGAGGCGATCGGCATCAACCCCTCGCCCGAATGGAAGCAGCGACGCTTCCGCCAGAAATGGTTCACCGGGGACACCATCTCGGTGTCGATCGGGCAGGGCTACAACATCACCACCCTGCTGCAGCTGGCCAATGCGACGGCCATCGTCGCCAACCGCGGCACGGTCTACCGGCCGCACCTGGTCAACAGCATCCAGGACGCCACGACCCAGGCCCATCGCCCGGTGCTGGCGGAGGCGGTGCGCCGGCTCGACTTCCGCTCGCAGAACTGGGACATCGTGCATCGCGCGATGGTCGACGTGAACATGCCGGGGGGTACCGGACACCGGGCCTTCGCGGGCGCCGCCTACACCGTCGGGGGCAAGACCGGCACCTCGCAGGTGATCGCGATCCGCCAGGGGCAGAAGTACGACGCGAGCAAGATCGACGAGCGCCATCGCGACCACGCGCTCTACGTCGCCTACGCGCCCGCCGACGAGCCTCGGATCGCGCTCGCCGTCCTGCTCGAGAACGCCGGGGGGGGCGGTGCCAACGCGGCCCCGCTCGCACGCTCGGTGATCGACTTCTACCTGCTGGGCACCCCGGTGCGGCCCGTCGATGCCGAAGCCGCGGCCACAGCACCCGCACGCCATGCTCCGCGCGGTTGAAACCCTCTGGCGGCGCGCGACCGCCCACATCGACGGCCCGCTGATGGCCGCCGTCATGCTGCTCGTCGTCGCCGGGATGGTCACCCTCTACAGCGCGTCGAACCAGAGCTTCGACCGCATGGAGAACAAGCTCTTCAACCTCGGCGTGGCCTTCGCGGTCATGTGGATCGCGGCGAACATCCCGATCGCGCAACTGATGCGCCTGGCGATGCCGGCCTACCTGGCCGCGCTGGTGCTGCTGGTCGCCGTCGCGCTGTTCGGCGACGTGCGCAACGGCGCCCGCCGCTGGCTGGACCTCGGGTTCATCAGCCTGCAGCCCTCGGAACTCATGAAACTCGCGCTTCCGCTGGCGCTCGCCTGGTACTTCGATCGCTACGAGTCGTCGCTCAGGCTGCGCAACTACGCGATCGCCGCCCTGCTCTTCATCCTGCCGGTGGCCCTGATCGCGCGGCAACCCGACCTGGGCACCGCGCTGCTCATCGCAGCCTCGGGCTGCTACGTGCTCTTCCTCGCCGGCCTGCCGTGGAAGGTGATCTTCGCGCTCGCCGGACTCGGCGTGGCCGCCCTGCCGCTGCTCTGGAGCGTGATGCACGACTACCAGCGCACGCGGGTGATGATCCTGCTCGACCCCGCGCAGGACCCCCTGGGGGCGGGTTACCACACCATCCAGTCCACGATCGCGGTCGGCTCCGGCGGCTGGTTCGGCAAGGGTTGGCTGCAGGGAACGCAGACCCACCTCGACTTCCTGCCGGAACGCACCACCGACTTCATCTTCGCGGTGTATTCCGAGGAGTTCGGCCTGTTCGGCAACGCGCTGCTGCTGCTGATGTTCCTGCTGGTGATCGGCCGCGGCCTGGTGATCACCCTCAATGCGCCCACGCTGTTCGCCCGGCTGGTCGGCGGCTCGATCGCGATGACCTTCTTCACCTATGCCTTCGTGAACATGGGCATGGTCGCGGGGATCCTCCCGGTGGTCGGCGTGCCCCTGCCGCTCATCAGCTATGGCGGCACCGCGCTCGTGAGCGTGTTCTTCGGATTCGGGCTGCTGATGAGCATCTCCACCAACCGCAAGCTCAACCGCTCGTGAGACGTCCCGACCCCGCGCGTGGGTATCGTCGTGCGCGCCCGACGCACGGACGGGTCTTCGCCCTGGCGGCTCTCGCGGCCCTGGCCACCGGCTGTGCGACGAGCGGCCCGGCCCCGGTCGGCGAGGCCCGTCGCCCGGCGGCTCCATCCGCGGCCGCCGGCGCCGGGTCGTCTCCCGCGGCCGCCCCGGCGGCGACAGCCCAGCGTCCCGCCGCGGGCCCTCGCAGGGGCGGCGCGTTCTACCTCGACGATGGCCCGGGCGACAACCCGCCGCCCGACCTCGCCGCGATCCCCGATGCCGTGCCCCGCATCGAACCCCTGCACCGCTTCGCGAACCGCCCCTACGTCGTCTTCGGTCGCAGCTACGTGCCGATGACGGTCCGGGAACCCTACCGCGCCCGCGGCATCGCCACCTGGTACGGCCGACGCTACCACGGGCAGAAGACCTCCTCGGGCGAGGTCTACGACATGTATGCCATGACCGGGGCGCATCCGACGCTGCCGATTCCCAGCTATGTCCGGGTGACCCATCCGGCCAACGGACGCAGCGTGATCGTGCGCATCAACGACCGTGGGCCGTTCATCGGCGAGCGCCTGATCGACCTGTCCTACGCCGCCGCCTTCCGGCTGGGCTACGTGCAGAACGGCAGCGCGACGGTCGAGGTCGAGAAGCTCATCCCGGGGGTGAACTGGCCGCCGACCGACGGCGGTCCGTCGCTCGCGGCGGCCGGTCCTGCTCCGGCCCCCGTACCCGCCAGCCCGCGCGAAGCCGCTCAGGCGCGCGCGGCCGAGCCGGTCGCCGAGCCGCAGCCCTCCGCCCTGCCTGCGGAAGTGCCACCACGGGCCGGCTCGCTCGGGATCACCGCGGGCGCGGGCGGCACCTACCTGCAACTCGGCGCCTTCGCCGACCGCGCCAATGCCGAGACGCTGCTCGCGCGGCTGCGCCCCGAACTCGGAGCCGATGCGGCCCGCGCGCACGTGCATCCGGCACGGGGCCTGTTCCGCGTGCACCTCGGACCCTATCCGGACGAGCGCAGTGCGCGAGCGGCAGCCTCCACGCTCGAGCGCGCACTGGGCATCAGGCCGATGGTGGCCGTCCGCTGATCGGGACGGGATCACGGCATCGCCGGCGCCGTCCGCGCGGCTCAGCGCCTGTCACGCCGGCGGGGTGGAGGGGCGCAGAACGAGCTTGGCCGCCTCGGCCAGCACGAGCGCGAGTACGGCCGCTCCGGCAGCCAGCGCCAGCTCCGGTACCCCGATCGGATCGAACCTGAACAGGGCGCGCAACCACGGCACCCACAGGATCGCGGCCAACCCGGCGAGCGTGATCCCGAACACCCAGCGCAGCGCGGTGTTGGGCCAGCGCCAGGTCGAGAACACGGTGCGCGATCGGGAACGGTTCGCCAGGATGAGCGCGAGGTTGCCGAACACCACGCAGGCAAACCCGGCCGCCCGGGCCTCGCCCTCGGGGGCGCCCGCCGCCAGCAGCCCGCCGTAGACGAGCGCGGTGGCCACCAGCACCAGCACGCCCTGCGCGATGGCCAGCACGAGGCTTCGCCGATCGAACAGCGGCCGGTCGGCGCGACGTGGTGGCCGCCGCATCACGTCCGCGCCCTCGCGCTCCGCCTCGAACACCACCGAGCATGCGGGATCGATCACGAACTCCATGAACACGATGTGCACGGGGCTGAACATCGCCGGCCAGCCGGCGAGCAGGGGCACCAGCGCCATGCCCGCCGTCGGGACGTGCACCGCCACCAGATAGCCGGTCGCGTGGCTGATGTTGTCGTAGATGCGTCGCCCCAGCCGGATCGCCTGCGCGATCGCGGTGAAGTCGTCGTCGAGCAGCACGAGACTCGCCGCCTCGCTCGCGACATCGGTCCCACGCCCTCCCATCGCGATGCCGATATGCGCGGCGCGCAGCGCGGGGGCGTCGTTGACCCCGTCGCCCGTCATGGCCACCACCTCGCCCTGCCGCGCCAGCGCGAGGACCAGCCGGAGCTTCTGCTCGGGCACCATGCGCGCGTAGACGCCGGTGGAGGCGAGGCGCCGTCCCAGCTGCTCGTCGGTCAGCGCGGCCAGCTCCGTGCCGGTCATCACCGCGGCGCTGGCGGACAACCCCGCGGACCGCGCGATCGCCTGCGCGGTAAGCGGATAGTCGCCAGTGATCATCACGACGCGGATGCCGGCCGCCTGGCACTCGCCGACCGCCGCCGGCACCGCCGGACGCAGGGGATCGGCCAGCGCGACGAGCCCCAGCCACTCGAAGGCCACGGCGTCCGGCGACGAGGGCCACTGCGGCACCGCAGGTCGCGCGCGCGCCACCGCGAGCACTCGCAGTCCCTCCGATGCAAGGGTCGCCACCTGCCCGGCCAGTCGGCCGGAGTCGGGGGGCTGCAGGCGACACAGCCGCATGATCGCCTCCGGCGCCCCCTTCGCGACGAGCCAGCGGCCCTCTCCCGAGGCATCCGCCCAGGCCTGCACATGCGCGAGCAGGGTGGGCGAGAGCGGATAGGTACGCTCCAGCGTACCCGCCGGCGCCATCGAGTCGCCCAGCCCTCGCTTCGCGAGCTCGGCGATGGCGCGATCCATCGGATCGTGCGGATCGGGTTCGCAGGCGAGCGTGGCCTGCTCGAGCAGGTGCCGCAGCGCGGGCGGACAGCTGGCCGGGAACGCCTCCGCCGTGGTATCCATGCGCTCGCCGGCCGCCGTCACCAGGGCCGCCACCTGCATGCGGTTCTGGGTGAGCGTCCCGGTCTTGTCCACGCAGAGCACCGTGGCTGCGCCCAGCGTCTCGATGGCCGGAAGGTGGCGCGTGAGTACCCGGGAGCGCGCGATCCGCCAGGCACCCAGCGCGAGGAACACGGCCAGCACCACGGGAAACTCCTCGGGCAGCACGGCCATCGCCAGCGTGAGGCCGGCGAGCAGCCCCTCCAGCCAGCTGCCGCCCTCCGCGAGCGCGGAGAGCAGCACCACCAGCAGGCACAGCACGCCGCCCAGCAGCGCCAGGCCGCGCACGAAGCGCGCGGTCTCTCGCTGAAGGGGGGTGTCCTCCGGCTCGAGCGATCGAATCGAATGGCCGATGCGACCGAGCGCGGTACGCGGGCCGGTCGCGGTCACCTCCGCCTCGCCTCGCCCCGCGCACACCAGCGTGCCGGAATAGATCCACGGCTGGTCGTCCCCGCCCGGATCGGAGGGCTGCAGGTCCGACGCCTGCGCCGGTCGCTTCCTGACCGGCACCGACTCGCCGGTGAGCAGGGACTCGTCGATCGACAGGCCGACGGCGCTGACCACACGGGCGTCCGCGGGCACGCGATCGCCCTCCCGCAACAGCAGTCGATCGCCGCGCACCACCTCCCGCCCGGGAATCCGTTGCGGCTGGCCGTCGCGCAGCACGAGCGCTCGCGGACTGGACAGGTCGCGCAGCGCCTCCAGGGCGCGGGCGCTCTTGCGCTCCTGGTGCAGCGTGATCATCACGATCACGCCGATCGAAGCCGCCAGCACGATGGCTTCGGTCCGATCGCCGAGCAGGAAGTACACCGCGCTCGCGGCCACGAGCAGCAGGAACATCGGCTCGCGCGCGACCCCGGCGACCAGCGGCCACCAGCCGGATCGGCGTGCCCGGGGCAGTTCGTTGGGGCCCTCGCTCGCGAGGCGGCGCGCGGCCTCGCGGGCCTCCAGCCCGGAGGCCGTCTCGACGGCATCCGGACGCGGGGTCATCGCTACAGCACGTAGCGGGCGAGATCCTCGCTGCCCGCGAGCGTCGAGAGCCTGGCGTCCACGTAGCCGGCATCGACCGTCACGACGGTACCCGACTGGCCCGGCGCGGCGAAGGACAGTTCCTCCAGCAGTTTTTCCATCACCGTATGCAGCCGTCGGGCGCCGATGTTCTCCACCCGTTCGTTCACCTGCCAGGCGATCTCGGCCAGGCGACGGATGCCCTCGTCGCGGAACTCGACGGTGACGCCCTCGGTGGCGAGCAGCGCGGCGTACTGGCGGGTGAGGCAGGCGTCGGTGGCGGTGAGGATCTGCACGAAGTCCTCGACCCCCAGGGAGTCGAGTTCGACGCGAATCGGGAACCGTCCCTGCATCTCGGGGATGAGATCCGAGGGGCGCGACAGGTGGAACGCGCCGCTGGCGATGAACAGGATGTGGTCGGTGCGTATCGGTCCATGCCGGGTCGAGACGCTGGTGCCCTCGACCAGCGGGAGCAGGTCGCGCTGCACGCCCTGGCGGGAGACATCGACTCCACCGGACTCGCGGGCGGCGATCTTGTCGAACTCGTCGATGAACACGATCCCGTCCTGCTCGACGCTCGCCAGCGCGCGCGCCTTCAGGTCATCGTCGTTGACCAGGCGAGCCGCCTCTTCATCGGTCAGCAACCGCAGGGCCTCACGGATGCGCAGGCGCCGCGAACGGCGCCGCCCGGCACCCAGGTTCTGGAACATCCCCTGCAGTTGCGCGGACAGGTCTTCCATGCCGGGCGGAGTGGTGAACTCCATCTGCGGCATCGGCATCGACACCTCGACGTCGATCTCGCGATCGTCCAGTTCCCCTTCGCGCAGCTTCTTGCGGAACTTCTGGCGCGTGGAACTCTCCGCGTCGGAGGCCCCGAAGGCGGTGTCGCGCGGGGGCGGCAGCAGCGCGTCGAGGACACGCTCCTCGGCCGCATCGGCGGCCCGATCGCGGACCTTTCGCATCTCCGTCTCCCGGACCTGCTTGATCGCCACCTCGACCAGGTCGCGGATGATGGTGTCGACGTCGCGTCCGACGTACCCCACCTCGGTGAACTTGGTCGCCTCGACCTTGACGAACGGCGCATCGGCCAGCCGGGCAAGCCGGCGTGCGATCTCGGTCTTGCCCACGCCGGTCGGGCCGATCATCAGGATGTTCTTCGGCGTGATCTCCGCCCGCAGCGGCCCCTCGACGCGGGAGCGGCGCCAGCGGTTGCGCAGCGCGATGGCGACCGCGCGCTTGGCCGCTCGCTGCCCGACGATATGCTTGTCGAGCTCGTGGACGATTTCCTGCGGGGTCATCGCGCTCATCGGGCGGGGGGGGCCACCGGCGCGTCGCCCGCCGCCGGAAGCTCCTCGATCACGTGGTTCTGGTTGGTGTAGATGCAGATCTCGCCCGCAATCGCGAGCGCTCGCGAGACGATCTGCGCCGGCGGCAGGTCGGTCGCCTCGAGCAGCGCCCGCGCGGCGGCCTGCGCGAACGCGCCGCCGCTGCCGATCGCAACGATGCCATGCTCGGGCTCGAGCACGTCGCCCGCACCGGTGATCACCAGCGAATGGTCGGCGTCGGCGACCGCGAGCATCGCCTCGAGCCGCCGCAACATCCGGTCGGTTCGCCAGTCCTTGGCGAGCTCGACCGCGGAGCGAAGCAGCTGCCCCTGGTGCTTTTCGAGCTTGGCCTCGAACCGCTCGAACAGCGTGAAGGCGTCGGCCGTCCCGCCCGCGAAGCCGGCGAGGATGCGACCGCCGTAGAGGCGCCGGATCTTGCGTGCGGTGGACTTGATGACCACGTTGCCCAGGGTCACCTGGCCGTCGCCGCCGAGCGCCACCGTCCGGCCCCGCCGGACCGACAGGATCGTCGTGCCTTCGAACTGCTGCATGGCTGGGGCTCGCGCCCGGCCGGGCCGGACGCGGGAAGAATCGCTGGAGCCGTGAAGTATACGCGGGCGCTGCACCCCCCCCGGTACCAGCCCCGGCGCCATTGCCTGCCACCGGGCCCCGTACCGCGGCGCAGCCGGGCCGCGCTCGCGCCCCGTCGAGACCCCTCGCTCAGAACAGGGCCCGCAGGCCGGCGACGAAGCCCCGCCGACCCATCGGCGCGATGTCCTTGAGGAAGGACACGTGGTTGCGGGCCTCGGCGTCGAGCAGGTTGACCCCGCGAAGGAACAGGTCGGCAGACCCGATCGGCAGCCTGGCGCGCCAGCCGACCGTCGCGTTGACCATGGTGTAGCCATCGGTCGGCAGTTCACCGCTCGCCACCCGGTCCTGGCCCTGGACGCGCATCACGTCCAGGCGCGCGCGTGCCGCACCCTGGGACCACGACAGGCCTGCGCCGAAGCGCTGCGGCGCGATGCGCGGCAGCGGCTCTCCGGTGTCCGTGTTCGTCGCGCGAAGCGTCTCGGCGCGAAGGTCCAGCGCGAGCCGCCAAGGCCGCTCCACCAGCCCGATGTTGACCGCCGCCTCGGCTCCACGGAACTCCGCGGCCACCGGCGTGTATCGATAGCCGGGCAGGGCGCGTGCGGGATCGGGGTCGACGACGGTTGCATCCGGCAGCAGCGCGACGAACCGGTCGAAGCGGTTGTTGAACACGCCGACGCTGCCGGTGACGCGCCCGGCGCGCTTGCGCAGGGACAGGTCGATCGCGTTGGACTTCTCCGTCTGCAGGCTGCGGTCGCCGACCTCGTAGGCGTTGGTCGCCAGGTGGGGGCCGTTCGCGTACAGCTCCTGGTAGTTGGGCGCGCGCTCGGTGTGGGAGACGTTGAGCGCCACCGCGTACTCGCGCGACAGGCCGTAGATCGCGCCAAGCGAGCCGCTGCGCGTGCCGAAGTCGCGAGACTGCCCGGGACCCAGCGGGCTGTCGAAGGCCTCGACGCTGGCGCGCTCGAGTCGACCTCCGGCCTGGAGGGTGAGCACACCCAGCCGCAGCTCCTCGAACACGAACAGCGCATCGGCGCGATTGTGGGTCCGCGGCACGAACGCCTCGTCGCCCACCGCCTCGAAGCCGAATCGGGTGCCCTGGTAGCCGACCACCCCGCGCAGCCCGCCGATCGGCGCATGCACGCCCTCCACGCGAAGGTCGTGGCCCTGGTTGCGGAAGAGGGTCCCCGCGACGCCGGCGTCCTCCTCGGCGTGGCGATAGCTGGTACGCCCGAACCGGAAACGCAGCGCCTCGAACGGGCCGACCGATCGGCGCTCGCCGGCGAGGTCGATGCGCGTCTGGTCCAGCCTGACCCTGACCTCGGGCTCGGCCACCGCGCCGTACAGCGACGAATACTGGGAAATGCTCGCGCCGAGATGGCCCCGCGCGCCGGTCTGCGACATCCCCATCGTCCATCCATCGGTACGCGTGGCACTGTTGGGCAGGACACCGCTGGCCTCCACCCCGGTGGCGGGAGGCGTCGTCGCACGCAGGCGCGCGGAGCGCGCGAAACCGGGGATGCGCAGGTCGTCGGTGTCGCGCCGGAAGGCATTGAGGTGCAGATTCAGGCCCCCGGCGAGTCCGAGATCGAGTCGCCCGACCCCGGCGCGCTCGCGATCGTTGCCACCGAACCGCAGTTCGGCCTGTCCGCCAACGCCCGGCCGCAACGCCTCGGCCGGAATGCGTCCGTCGACCACGTTGACCACGCCGCCGACCGCCGAGGCGCCGTAGAGCACCGCCGCCGGGCCGCGCACGACCTCGACGCGATCGGCGAGCAGCGGCTCCAGCGCCACCGCGTGGTCGGGACTGGCGCCGGAGGCATCCAGCGCCTGGATCCCGTTGGAGAGGATGCGTACCCGTTCGCCATCGAGTCCGCGGATCACCGGTCGCGCGGCGCCTGGCGCATATCCCGAACTGGCCACCGCCGGCTCGCCCTCCAGGGTCGCGCCCAGGGTGGGCGCGCGACGCTCGAGCAGTCGCTCGCCCTCGAGGACGCTCGCAGGGGCGGCCAACTCGAGCAGATCGCTGCCCAGCGGGCTGGCGGTCACCACCACGGGCGCCAGCTGCGCGGCTGGCCGGCCCGCCGACCCGGCCGGCGGGGGAGTCTGGGCGTACGCGCCGAAGGGGACCGCAGGCACCAGTGTCGCCACGGCCACGGCTCGCGCCAGCGGGGACAGGGCACGACGGCGCGGCGCGCGCGCGCCGCGGGCAGCGGCGAGGGGGATGGCAGGTGCGGGCATCGGGGGCTCCCCAAGGGCTCATCGTGGCAGCAGCGCTTCTGATGCCACACAATGGTATTGGAAACTCAGTTGCATCTAGAGCATACACGAGTTCCTGCGCAGGCGCACCCGGAAGGCGCCCACGCACGGTCGCCCGAGACGTACCCGCTCGACCCGGCCCATCCCTGCGCGGGACCGTGCAGCGAATGGTGCCCCAGCCGATGGCCGCGGATCGAGCGCCTGCGGGCATCGGGCGCAGGCGTCGAATGCCCCGGCTAAAGCCGGCCCCGGGGTTCGCGCTCGCCGCCCGGGCCCGGCCGTGCCCGCGCGCCTCGACGGCACCTGGACGTGACCCCGGCGCCCCGGCCCTGCGGGGCGCGAGGCGAACGCGCCGGGCGCGGCGCGCTCAGGGAGCGACCGGCGTCGCGTCGACCAGTCGGTAGTACAGTCCGTTCGGATCGTTGCGAAGCACCTGCAACCGGCCCGACAGCGTGATCGCATCCTCGGCCAGCCGCACGGGGGCGCGCGCCACCACCTCGACCAGGCCCTCGGGACCGGCCGGAATGCAGAACGGGCACGAAGGCGACTGCTGGGTCAGCAGGAAGCTGCGATGCTGCTCGCCCGAACCCAGCGGCATCATGTAGCCCTGCACCCGCACGTTACGATTGTTGAGCGCGAGCACGCTGTCGCTGAACTGCGGCACGAAGCGATCCTTCTGGCGCACGGTCGACACCTGCGCGAGCGTGCGCCACGACAGCATGCCGTTGCGCTCGTCGACGCCCTTGTGCTGGAGCCCGGGCGGCACCGGCGAGGTGAACGCGGCCTCCTCGCGGCCCGGGGTCTTGAAGGCAAGGGCGGCGGGCACGGCCAGCGCCGCGAGCACCAGCCAGGGAATCCACTTGAACAGTCTCATGGCAAACATTCCGATCGGACGACGGGCCGCCGACTACGGCGCACCACGGGGCAGGGGCGGGAAACTAGCCGCGGGCGAGTTCGCGCGCGACATCGACGCGATAGGCTAGCACTGCCGGCAGCAGCGCGGCGAAAAGACCGACCGCCAGCGCGCAGAGCAGCAGCCAGCCCTCCCCGGGCGCCCAGACCGCTCCGGTCAGCGCCCAGTCCGACGCGGCGCGCACATGCCGGCCGACCCATTCGGTCACGAGATGCCCGCCCGCCAGTCCGAGGGCGCCCCCGGCCGCGCACAGCAGCACCCCCTCGAGCAGCACCAGCGCGAACAGCCGGGCGCGGGTCAGGCCCAGGCTGCGCAGCAGCGCGAGATCGCGCCTGCGTTCATTCATCGCCGCGAACAGCGAAATGAACAGCGCGATGCCCGCCGTTCCGATCAGCACCCACGCGAACACGCGCAACGCCTCCACGCCCACGCCGAGCAGCCGTACCAGCCGGGCACTCTCCACGGCCGGGGAAGCCGCCTGCAGCGCGCTGCGCGCGTTGACCTGCCTCGGCAGTTGCGCGGCGGCGATCGGCGAGGCGTAGCGGACCAGCAGGGCGGTCACCTCGCGCGGCATCGTCGGCGCGGCAGCCGCCCCGGCGCCCGCCTCCTTGCCGCTCGCCCCCTTGCCGCCTGCGTGGGCGTGGGCGTGGTCGTGTGCATGCCCGCTGGCCGGCTTTGCCGCCGCCGGCCCGGTGGGCACGTCGGCCGCCGCAGGCGCGGGCGGCGCGTGGACCGACCACACCGATTCGAGGCTGGTCAGCAGCAGGCGGTCGACCACGCCGCCCGTGGCCGCCAGCACGCCGGTGACCCGGTACGGGTGCTCGTCGTGTTCCGTCCCCCCCTCCCCCAGGCCATGCGACCCGACCACGGTGTCGCCGACGCGCAGTCCGCGTTCGCGCGCGACCGTGGCCCCCACGACGACCTGCATCGGTTCGGACCAGAGGGCACCGTCGGCAAGCCTTGCCCCGTAGTGCTCGACCAGTGCCGTTTCGGTGCCGACGATCCGGTAGCCCGCGTAGGTATCGCCCAGCGCCAGCGGGATCGCCTGCCGGACCAGCGGATGCCGCCGCAGCGCCAGGGCCTCGTCGAGCGGAATGTTCCCGGTCGGTGTATCGACGTGGAACACCGCCGACAGCACCAGTTGCAGCGGACTGCCCTTGGCCCCGACCACGAGATCGATGCCGCGCGTGTCGCGCGAGACCCGCTCGGCCACCTGCGCACCGGCGAGCAGCAGGAAGACGATGGCCGCCAGCCCGATCGCCAGCAGCAGCACCTGCATCAGCGAGGCCAGCAGGCGCGCGCGCAGGAAGGCGAGGGCGAGCGTCGCGAGGTTCATGACCGACTCGCCGGCAGGGTCAGCACCCGTGGCACGCGATCGATCAGTCGCCGATCGTGGGTGGCGATGACCAGCGCGGCGCCGCATTCGGCCGCCTGGGACAGCAGCAGGTCGAGCGCGCTTGCGCAGTTCGCGTCGTCGAGCGCCGAGGTGGGCTCGTCGGCCAGCAACAGCGCGGGCCGGTTGATCACTGCCCTGGCCAGCGCGACCCGCTGCTGCTGTCCGACCGACAGCTGCTCCGGGCGGTCGGCTTCGCGCCCGGCAAGACCGAGGGCGGCGAGCACGGACCGCGCGCGCGCGCGGTCGCGCGGCACGCCAGCGGCGAACTGGGCCACGAGGAGGTTGTCGAGCACGGTCAGCGCGGGAATCAGGTGCAGGCGCTGCGGCAGCAGCCCGACCGCACGCCCGCGCAGGCGGTCGCGCTCGGCTGCACCGATCGTCGCGAGTTCGGTGCCCGCGACCCGGATGCTCCCGCGCGCGGCGCGCAGCAATCCGGCCGCGCAGTGCAGCAGCGTCGACTTGCCGCAGCCCGACGGCCCCAGTACCAGCCATGCTTCGCCCGCACCGACCTGCCAGCGCGGAAGATCCAGCACTTCGCGACCTTCGTAGCGATGAACCAGCCCCTCGACTTCGAGGGCCGGTCTGGGCGACGCATCCCCGGTGACGCCGCGCCCCGCAGTGGCATCCACGCTCAGCATCGGCGCACAGGCTGCAGGCGACGGTTGCCGGACATCGCGGTCATGCCTCCTGGCGGATCGGGCGCCGGCAATCCGGGCACTGGCCGATCACGGTGACCTCGACGCCCTGCGACCGGTAGCCGGCGGGCAGGCGCGGACGTACGCCGACCGGCGCCTCGTCGAGACAGATCACGCGCGAACAGTCGTTGCAGCGGAAGTGGGCGTGCTCGTGCGATCCGCTGGGCGCCACCGTGTTGAAGCGCCACACGCGGTCCTCTCCCGCGATGCGGTGCGCAAGGCCCATGCGGGTCAGCCAGTCGAGCACCCGGTACACGGTCACCCGATCGAGGGGCCCTGCCGAGGCGGTCGCCTCCTCGACCTCGTGGTGCGTGAGCGCGCGGCTGGCCCGCTGCAGCGCGTCGAGCACCTGCACTCGCGCCTGCGTGACGCGCTCGCCGGTCGCCCGGATCGCAGCCTCGGCCTGGGCGCGGGGCGTGGCCGCGGCCGGCGCTTCGAGGCGCCGGCGGGGTCCGCGCGCGGGTATCGACGCGATCGGCACGCGAGGCGCACGCGGCATTCTCGGTTTCGACGCAGACATCCGACGTTTCCTGCAGTGACGGCAACGAGCCTCGCCGGGAACCCCCCGGCACGGTGGCGGGACTGCCCGGACCCTTCCACGCCTGCTTGCCGCGAGGACGGCCCCGGGCGCCTGGCCGGCCCGGTCGTCCGGCCTCGAGGCCGGTCGGGAACCCACCCGCCGGGTGCGAAATCTTCGCACGGCTCCGGTCGGCGCGGGCGGCCATCGCGGACGGCCACCCCTCGCGCGGCGTCAGCGGGCAGCCGGCTCCTCGGCCAGCGCCGATGCAATCGTCTCGATATTGTGGCGCATCATCTCCAGATAGGTCGATGCGCGGGCATCCTTCGCGGACAGCGCGTCGGAGAACAGCACCCCGCCCACCCGCGCGCCGGATTCTCGCGCGATCTGCTCGACCAGCCGCGGGTCGCTGATGTTCTCCACGAACACCGCGCGAATCCGCTGCTCGCGGATCTGCCGGATCAGCCGGCCCACGTCCCTCGCGCTGGCCTCGCCGCCGGTGCTGACGCCCCGCGGCGAGAAGAACCGGATGCCGTAGGCGGCGCCCAGGTGTCCGAACGCATCGTGGCCGGTGATCACCCGGCGGCGCTCCTCGGGGATGCGGCCGAGGCGCTCGCGCGCCGCGCGGTCCAGTGCCTCGATCTTCGCGTCGTAGGTTCGCGCCCGCTCCCGGAAATACTCCGCGTTCGACGGGTCGGCCGCCACCAGCGCGGACAGGATGTTGGCGACATAGCGGCGCGCCTGCGCGGGGCTCTGCCAGCCGTGCGGATCGAGCGCGGGAGCCGACGACCCGGACCCCGCCGCGTGGGCGTGCCCGTGCGAATGCGCATGTCCGTGCGCGTCGGACTCGAGGGGCAGCGCGGCGATCCCCTCGCTCGCGACGACGACCGGGCCCCGATAGCCCGAGGCCGCGATCAGGCGATCGATCCAGCCCTCGAAACCCATGCCGTTCACCACCACCAGCCCTGCCCCCGCCAGCGTCTTCGCATCGGCAGGACTCGGCGAGAACACGTGCGCGTCGCCGTCGGGGCCGACCAGCGAGCGGACCGCGACTCGATCGCCGCCGATGTTGGCGACCATGTCGGCGAGCAGGGTGAACGTCGCCACGATCGGCAGGGGGGCGGCTGCGGGCGCGGCCGGCTCCGGGGCAGGGCGCGAGCAGGCCGCCAGCAGGAGGGCCGACGCCAGCACGGCGCGGCGGCCGGGCGATCCCGGGCCGGCACCCCGAGCCTGCACCTCGACGCCCGGGCAGGGCGCACTGGACGCGGGGCGGGACATCGGTCGGACCGCGGGTGGAGTCGTCGTCATCGAAGGGTCGCTAGCGCTGGTAGTGGCGGCTGCGCAGTCGCGCGGTCAGCAGCCCGCCGTGCGGCCCGAGCAGCACCGAGAGGACGTACACCGCCCCCGCCGTGAGGATCACCGCCGGGCCCGATGGCAGGCTGAGGTGGTAGGAGACCAGCAACCCCACGTATCCGCAGGCAAAGGCCACGCCGGTCGAGAACAGGATCATGCGGCCGATCTCCATCGTCCAGAATCGCGCGCTGGCCGCAGGCAGCATCATCAGTCCCACCGCCATCAGCGTACCCAGCGACTGGAATCCGGCGACCAGGTTCAGCACGACCAGCACGAGGAACAGGAAGTGGTAGCGGGCGCCGCCCCCCTGCACCGCACGCAGGAAGCCGGGATCCACGCACTCGATGACCAGGCCGCGGTAGATCGCGGCCAGCACCATCAGGCTGATCGAGGCGATCGCGGCCACCAGCACCAGCGCGGGGTCGTCGACCGCAAGGATGGCCCCGAACAGCACGTGCATCAGGTCCACCGAGGTGCCTGCAGCCGACACCAGCATCACGCCGAGCGCGAGCGAGACGAGGAACAGCGCGGCGAAGCTCGTATCCTCGCGCTGGGGGGTGAGGCGGGTCACGCTGCCGGCGAGCAGCGCCACCGCCAGGCCCACCACGAAGCCGCCCACCGTCATCGCCGGCAGCGAGAAGCCGAAGAGCAGGAACGCGATGGCCGCACCGGGCAGCACCGCGTGCGACATCGCGTCGCCGACGAGGCTCATGCGGCGCAGGATCAGGAATACGCCGATCGGGCCGCATCCGACGGCCAGTGCCAGGCAGGCCACCAGCGCGCGTCGCATGAAGCCGTAGTCGGCGAACGGCGCGGCAAGAAGGCTCCAGAGCAGGTCCATGGTCGTGCGCGGCCGCTCAGTGCGGCCTGACCTCGCACACCGCCGGATGGGCATCCCAGCCTTCGGCGAGCGAGCGCGCGCGCGACAGATGCTCCGGCGTGAGCACGCCCGCGGTATCTCCCCAGGCCACCTTCTCGCGGGAGAGCAGCAGCGACTGCGGGAAGTGCTCCCGGACCTGCTGCAGGTCGTGCAGCACCGCGAGCAGCGTGCGTCCCTCGCCGTGCCAGCGATGCACGAGGGCGATCAGGTCGCCGCAGGTCCGCTCGTCGATCGCGTTGAACGGCTCGTCGAGCAGGATCAGGGGCGCGTCCTGGACCATCACGCGAGCGAACAGCACGCGCTGGAACTGTCCGACCGACAGGGTACCGATCGGCCGCTCGTCCAGGCCACCGAGGCCCACCGCATGGATCGCCTCGCGCACCCGGTCGCACAGTTCGGCGCCGATCGCCGCCAGCGGGCCGGACCGGCGCCAGGCGCCCATCGCCACCAGATCGCCCACCGGCAGGGGAAACTGGCGGTCGACCTCGGTCTGCTGCGGAAGGTAGGCGATGTCACCGGGATGCACGCCGAGCAGCCGCACTTCGCCCTCGGCCGGTCGCAGCATGCCGACGATCGCGCGCAGCAGGCTGCTCTTGCCCGCGCCGTTGGGCCCGACCACGGCGGTCATCGAACCCGCGGCAAAGGTGCCGTGCAGGTGATGGACGGCGGGATGACCCTCGTAGGCAACGGTCAGGTTGTCCAGCACGATGCTGGCGCCTGCGGCGGACGCGTGGATCGACATCGCGGACGGGGTCAGGCCAGCGCCCAGCCCACGGCCAGCCAGAGCAACGCGACCGCGAGGGCCGCGGCGGCCACTCGCGCCCGGCTGCTGGCGAGGAAGGCTGAAGTCATGGAAAGGGCCGATCGATGGGCGCGCAGGCGGCACGCCGAGCACTCGCGGGCGAGGGCCGCGCGCAGCCCCCACGTCCGAACGCGCGAGGGGGCGGTATCTGAACACAGGACGATCCCGCACGCAACTCAGTTGCTCTTTGGATTGCGCCCCGTCGATCGCATCTCGCCGGGCCCACCCCGTCGCGCCCGGCCGCCCGGCCCGCGGGCCCGGCCTCGCGCTAGTCGTCCAGCCGGAAGACGATGGGCACGAGGACGCCCGCCGCGACGGCCTTGCCGCCCTGCTGCGCGGGCACGAATCGCCAGCGCCTCACGGTCTCCAGTGCCGCCTGGTCGAGTCGCGGGGAACCGCTGCTCGCCGCGAGTTCCACCCGCTCGGGAAGGCCGGCCGCGCTCACCTGCACCGACAGCATCACGCGCCCGCTCTCGCGCAGCCGCTGCGCGGCGGGCGGATATCGCGGCGGCGGGTTGTGCAGGTAGTCGGCGTCGAAGAGCGGCGCGCTGACCGGCGCGGGGCCGGGTCGCGAGGGTGCGGCCACTGCCGCGGGCTTCTCCGGCGGCGCGGCGGGAGCCGTGCTGCGCCCCTCGCTGCCCGCAGGGGTCGACGGGGTCGCCGATGGCGTCGATGGCGCCACGACCGCGACCGCAGGCGCGGGCGGGACGAAAGCCGCCGAGGTCGGGGCCGCGGGCGGGATTGGCGCCGGGGTCGAACCCGGTGGGGTTGCAGGCAGGCTCGCCGGGGACGCGGCAGGCGGCGCGGGCGTCGGCGCCAGCCTGCGTGCCGGCGGCGCTGCCGGGGCGCTGACCGGCAGCGGGTCGATGCGAACCAGCAGGGGCCGAGGGGGCTCGACGGGCACGGACGGCAACGGCGGGGCTGCAGGCAGCAGGAGCGCCGCGGCGTGCACGGCCAGCGATCCGACCAGCGCCGCCAGCGCCACCGTGTCGGAGCGTTGCCTCGTGGTTCGCGCCGGCCTGTCCATGGAATCCCGTGTCACAGCAACCGCTCCGCAGTCCGGGGCGAGACTGGCCACCGAAGGCTCGCGGCGGTTCGCCCCGCGCGCAACCGACAGGCCCTCGACGCCCCGGGGCTGGGAGTGTACGCGCCGCGCGCGGCGCGGCAGGCGCCCGCCGGGGCGGTCAGTCGACCGCGCAGAGGAGTCCTTTCAGGTAGTCGCCTTCGGGGAACGACAGCAGCACGGGGTGGTCCTCGGCCGGGCCGAGCCGCGCGACCAGACGCACCGGCAGCCCGGCGTCGGCCGCGGCGCCGGCGACGATCTTCTGGAACAGATCCGCGGACACCGCGCCCGAGCAGGAGAAGGTGAACAGCCGACCGCCGGGCGCCAGCAGCTTCAGCGCAAGCAGGTTCACGTCCTTGTAGGCGCGCGCGGCGGCAGGCACGGTGGCCGCGGTGGGCGCGAACTTCGGCGGGTCGAGCACGATCAGGTCGAACTGCGCGCCGCGGTTGCGCAACTCGCGCAACGCAACGAACGCATCGGCCACCTGCGCGTCGAGCCGCGGGGCGGCGACGCCCGCGCGCGCGGCCTGTGCGACGAGTCGCTCGATGGCGGCGGCGGACGCATCGATCGCGGTCACCCGGGCGGCATGGCCGGCCAGCGCCGCCAGCGAGAAGCCGCCGGTGTAGCAGAAGACGTCGAGCACGCGCGAACCCTGCGCGAGCGAGCGTACCCGGGCGCGCGAGTCGCGCTGGTCGAGGAAGAAGCCGGTCTTCTGGCCCGCGGCGATCGGCACGTCGAATACGAGGCCCTGCTCGTCGATCGCCACCTGCGGGGCCGGCTGGCCGGCGAGCGGCGCAGGCTCGGCGGCCGGCAGTCCCTCGAGCCGTCGCATGTCCTCGTCCGAGCGCTCGAACGCGTGGCGCACGCCCAGCGGCGCGGTCGCCTGCAGCAGTGCCGACAGGAGCGACTCCCGGTGACGCTCGGCTCCGGCGGAGTTGAACTGCAGCACCAGCGTGTCGCCGTAGCGATCGCAGACCAGCCCGGGCAGGCCGTCGGACTCGGCATGCACCAGGCGCAGCGCCGCCCGCGGCGACGCGAGCCGCGCCGGATCGCGCCGGGCCAGGGCACGGGCCACGGCGCGCTCGAACCAGCGCTCGTCGATCGACTCGGGCTTCCGGCTCCAGACCCGCGCCAGGATCCGCGACGCGGGGTTGCAGGCCGCCATCGCGAGAAAGCCGCCTTCCGCGTCCACCACGGCCACCGTCGCCCCGGGCTCGAGTCCCCGGGGGGACTCGCGCACCGCGCCATCGAAGATCCAGGGATGCCCGTGTTCGACCGACCGCTCGCGTCCGGGCGCCAGTTCGAGCAGCGGTACCCCTGCCGGAGGCGCAGGCCTCGCACGCACGGTGCGCACGCGCGGGCGCCGGGACGAGGGCCCGCCCCGCGCGGGTTCGGGCAGTTCGACGCGCCTGCCCGCGCCGGCCGGCACCGGGCGGCGACCGGTCGGCCGCCTCCCCGATGCACGGCCCACCCCGGCAGGCGTCTCGCGCGCCGCAGCCGCGCCGAGCCCGCGGGCACCGCCCCGCGCACCGGGCCTGCGGGCACCGGCCGGGCCGCGCTTCACGAACGACGCCGCGCGCGCGGATGCGCGGCATCGTAGGCGCGGGAGAGATGCTGGAAGTCGAGATGCGTGTAGATCTGCGTGGTACCGATGCTCTCGTGGCCGAGCAGTTCCTGCACCGCCCGCAGGTCGCCGCTGGACTGCAGGAGGTGCGAGGCAAACGAATGGCGCAGCATGTGGGGATGCAGGTGCTGCGAGAGCCCCTGCCGCTGCGCCCAGGCCGCCGCGCGGCTGCCGACCGCACGCGGATCGATGCGCGCGCCACGGGCGCCGACGAACAGCGCGCGCTCGCCTTCGCGGGCGATCGTCGAACGAACCTCGAGCCATGCGGCGAGCGCGGCCAGCGCCCGCGTGCCGACGGGTACTTCGCGGACCTTGCTGCCCTTGCCCATCACCCTGACCAGCGCCTCGGGCGCCCGGACGTCGCCGAGGTCCAGCCCCACCACCTCGCCGCGACGCAGGCCGGAGGAGTAGATGAGCTCGAGCATCGCGTGATCGCGAACCGCCAGCGGCGTGTCGGGACGGGCGTCGAGCAGCTGCGCCGCCTCGTCGGGCGAGAGCAGCCGCGGCAGCCTGCGCGCACTGCGCGGGGCGCGGATGCCCGCCGCCGGATTGGCCGCGAGCACACCCTCGCGGCACAGCCACCGGAAGAACCCGCGCCATGCGGCCAGCATGCGGGCGATCGAACGGCCGTCCAGTCCGCTCGCATGGACCTGGCCCGCGAACCGGCGGATGTCCTGCGCGACCAGTTCATCCGGCGTACGGTCGCCGGAGAGGTCGATCAGCCTGAGCAGATCGCCCCGGTAGGCTGCGACGGAGCGCGGGGACAGGCGCCGCTCGGTCGCCAGGTGCACGAGATAGCGATCGAGACGCTCGTGCGCCATCGTCCGCTGCGCCGTCGCGCCATCATCGCTGCCGGCTTGCCCGGCCGCGGCGACGCGCGTCGAGCCGCGTGCGCGCGCCATCGGATCGCTCAGGCCGAGCGCAGGCGCGCGAGCGCACTGCCGGCGAGTTCGCCCAGGCGGGCGAGGTACAGCGTGCCCATCCCGGTTTCGAAACGCGAGGCGTCCTGGCTGGCGAGCGCGAGCAGTCCGAGCGTGTCGGCACCCGCGCGCAGCGGCACATAGGCGAACGAGCGCAGGTACTCCGCCCCCTCGCCCAGCCATTGCGCGGATTCGTACATCGCCTGCGCGCAGATGTAGGGATGGGCCAGCGTCTGGGCGAACACGCGCGCCTCCTCGGACACAGGCTGCCGATCGACGCCGCCGGTCGCGCCCGGGCCGGGCGCGGCCCACAGGCGCAGGGCGACCGCGGGTACCGAGAACTCCTCGATCAGGTGGTAGCGCACGACGTGCAGTGCCGCCTGCGCATCGCCCGCGCTCATCAGCGCCAGCGTCAGCCGGTGCAGCTTGTCGCCGATGGCGTCGTTGTCCTCTCCGAAGCGGACCAGTTCGGCGAGCTTGGTCTCGAGCAGGCGGACGCGCTCGCGCAACGTGATCACCTGCCGCTCGGCGATCGAGACGGCGCTGCCCCCGTGCGGATTGGGCACGCTCAGCGCGGCAATCAGGTCGGCGTGGGTGTCGAAGAAATCGGGGTTCGACTTCAGGTAGGCCGCCACGGCCTCGGCGCTGCTCTCCGCCATTTCTGCTCCCTCTCGTTGCTTCGGTGCGCGGGCCGCAGCGCGGCGGCGCCCCGGGTCAGACCTCGATGCTGCCCTCGAATACGCGAACCGCGGGCCCGGTCATTGTCACCGCCTCGCCTTCGCCGGCCCAGGCGATGGTGAGCGTACCGCCCCGGGTCTGCACCGCCACCGGCGAGTCGAGCAGCCCCCGCAGGATACCGACGACCGCGGCCGCGCAGGCGCCCGTCCCGCACGCGAGCGTCTCGCCCGCGCCGCGTTCGTACACCCGCAGCCGCAGCGTGTGCCGATCGATGCGCTGCGCGAACCCTGCATTCACGCGCTGCGGGAAGCGCGGATGGGATTCCACGCGCGGCCCGAGTTCGGCCACCGGCGCGGCATCGACGTCGGCGACGAACTGCACCGCGTGCGGATTGCCCATCGACACCGCCGAGATCTCGATCGCGCCGGCATCGAGCTCGAGGCGATACACGTCGGCGCGCGCCGGGGCATCGAATGGCACGCGCGCCGGCTCGAACTCGGGGCGCCCCATGTCGACGCTCACCTGCCCGTCGGCCTGGAGCCTCAGCGTGATGACCCCTGCGAGCGTCTCGACGCGAACCTCGTCGCAGTCGACGAGCCCGGCGTCACGCACGTAGCGCGCGAAACAGCGCGCGCCGTTGCCGCACTGTTCGACCTCGCCGCCGTCGGCATTGAAGATGCGGTAGCGGAAGCGGGCGTCGGGGGTGCGCGAGGGCTCGACCAGGAGGATCTGGTCGCAGCCCACGCCGAAGTGCCGGTCGGCGATGCGTCGCAACTGCTCGGCCTGCAGGTGCAGGGGCGCCCGCGTGGCGTCGAACACGACGAAGTCGTTACCCGCGCCGTGCATCTTGGTGAAGGACAGCTTCATCGCACCAAGTGTACATAGTCCCGATACACGCAGCGATCCATCACCACCTCGATGCCGGCGGCTTGCGCCCGCAGGGCCGAAGCCTCGTCGACCACGCCGTCCTGGAGCCAGAGCCGGCGCAGCCCCAGCGCGATGCATTCGTCGACGATGCCGGGCACCGCATCGGACTGGCGGAACACGTCGACCAGGTCGATGCCCGCGCGGACGTCGGGTGGAATGTCCGACAGCGTCGGCCAGCAGGGCTCGCCCAGCAGGGTGGCCTGGCCCGGGTTCACCGGCACGATCCGGTAGCCGAAACCCTGCATCGCCCGCGCCACGGAATGGCTCGGTCGATCGGGCTTAGGCGACAGGCCGACCACGGCGATGGTCCGGGTTGCCTCCAGCCATTCGCGCAAGCGCTGCGCATCGGGATTGACGAACATCGTCGGTCTCCTGCGGTATCGGGCTCAGTACACCGGGCTCGCACCCGGGGGTCGGGTCTTGAATCGCTTGTGCAGCCAGAGGTACTGCGCGGGACGCAGGCGAACCTGCTCCTCGATGAAGGCGTTCATCCGGAGGGTGTCGGCGACATCGTCGTGGCCCAGCCCCTCCAGCGGGGGCATCAGGCGCACCACGTAGCCGCCGCCCGGCTGCTGCTCGGTCACGCAAGGCAGTACCGTCGCCCCGGTCAGGCGCACCAGCCGACCGAGCGCGGGTACCGTGGCGGCGGGCTGCCCGAAGAAGGGCACGAAGATCGAGTCGCGCTCGCCCAGGTCCATGTCGGGCAGGTAATAGAGCGGCAGGCCCTCGCGGATCGCGCGCACGACCGGCCGTATGCCCTGCTGGCGGGACACCATGCGCACGGTGCCGAACCGGTTGCGACGGCCGCGCAGGAATGCGTCGAAGGCGCGATTCTTCTGGTGGGAATAGTAGGCCACCGCGCGGCGGCCGCTAGCCATGCGCTGCGCGGCGATCTCCAGTCCCACGAAGTGGGGCGTGAGCACGATCAGCGGCCGGCCAGCCAGTTCGTCCAGCCAATGCTCGCCCTCGATGCGCACCACGCGCGCCAGCCGGCTCGGACGCGACCACCAGGCCAGCCCGAGCTCCAGTGCGCTGCGCGCGAAGGCGGCGAAGTGCTCGCGCCCGAGTCGCTCGCGCGCGTCGGCGGACCGTTCGGGGAAACACAGCGCGAGGTTGGCGCGAACGACCTGCCGCCGCTCGGTCGGCAGCCGCCACGCCAGCCGCCCGATCGCCTCGCCGAGCGCGGCCAGGACCGGTACCGGCAGCAGGTGCGCGAGCCAGAACAGCGCGAGGCCTGCGCGCAGCATCATGTCCCGGCCCCCGGCGCGGGCGGCTCGGGTACGCCGGCCGGCCGCTTGTGGCGGTTGTAGCTCCACAGATACTGGCCCGGGCAGCGGGCCACCGCCGCCTCCACGGCCGCGTTGACCGCGCGGGCATCGGCCCGCGCGTCGCCATCGGGAGGCAACGCCACGGGGTGGAACTCCAGCGCGTATCCCCGGCCCGGCAAGCGCCGGGCGAACGCCATCAGCACGGTGGCGCCGGTCGCCCGCGCGAGGCGGCCGACCAGGGTCATGGTCCACGCCGGTCGCCCGAAGAAAGGCGCCCAGATGCCCTCGCCCGCTGCAGGCGCCTGGTCGGGCAACAGGCCCACCGCCTCGCCCGCGCGCAGCGCGCGCAGCAGCGCACGCACCCCCGAGAGGTCGGCGGGGACCAGCGCGATGCGTCCACGGGCGCGCCCCGCGCGCAGCAGCGGATCCAGCCACTCGAGCCGCGGGCGGCGGTACATCACGGTGATCCGGCGGTCCAGCCCGTACCACTGGGGCGTGACCTCGAAGGCTCCCAGATGGGGCGTCAGGAACAGGATGCCCCGGCCAGCCGCCTGCGCCTCGCGCAGCCAGGCTTCCCCGTGGACCACCTGCACGCGCGCGGCCACCTCCGCCTGCGGGCGACACCACAGCCACGGCAGTTCCAGCACCGCCCGGCCAGCCGAGGCCACGGCCTCGCGGAGGACTCGGCGGATGGCCGGTTCGTCCGTGACCAGGCCGGACGCGACCAGGTTCGAGCGCAGGCGACGCCGGAATACCGGGTCCGCCAGCCACGCAATCCAGCCCGCCACGACTCCCGCGGGGTGCAACACGGACAGCGGCAGGCGGCCGATCAGCCTCAGCGGGGTCAGCAAGACGTTCTCTCTGGCGCGGCCGGGGCCGGCGAACCTGTTATCCTACCGCCCTTTTTGCGCGGCCCTCGCCTTCCAAGGAGCGGCGTCCCCGGACCGGACCGGTGGGGGCGCCCGCGGTCGTGCTCGCCGATCCGCCGCCAGGCGCGCCGGGGCCGGTCCATCCAACCACGCAGGCAGATTCCCCATGAGCGAATTCCTGTTCACCTCCGAGTCGGTGTCCGAAGGCCATCCGGACAAGGTCGCCGACGCGATCTCCGACGCAGTGCTAGACGCGATCCTGGCCCAGGACAAGCACGGCCGCGTCGCCGCCGAAACCCTGGTGCACACCGGCCTGGTGGTCATGGCCGGCCAGGTCACCACCGGCGCGAAGGTCGACTATGCACAGGTCGCCCGCGGGGTGGTCAAGCGGATCGGCTACGACGATTCCGACATCGGCTTCGACTACAAGAGCTGCGGCGTGCTGGTGTGCTACGACCAGCAGTCGGTCGACATCGCCCAGGGCGTGGACGAGGGCAAGGGCCTCGACCTCGACCAGGGCGCGGGCGACCAGGGCCTGATGTACGGCTTCGCCTGCGACGAGACGCCCGAACTGATGCCGATGCCGATCTACTACTCGCATCGGCTGATGGAGCGCCAGGCCGAACTGCGCCGCGACGGCCGCCTGCCGTGGCTGCGCCCGGATGCGAAGTCGCAGGTGACGGTCAAGTACGTCGACGGCCGCCCGGTCTCGGTGGACACGGTGGTGATCTCCACCCAGCACACCCCGGACATCTCCCACGAGCCGCTCACCGAGGCGGTGATCGAGGAGATCGTCAAGCCGGTGTTCCCCAAGGAGCTGCTGTCCAAGACCCGCTACCTGATCAACCCGACCGGTCGCTTCGTCATCGGTGGCCCGCAGGGCGACACCGGCCTGACCGGCCGCAAGATCATCGTCGACACCTACGGCGGCTACTCGCGCCACGGCGGCGGCGCCTTCTCGGGCAAGGATCCGTCCAAGGTGGACCGCTCGGCCGCCTACGCCGGCCGCTACGTGGCCAAGAACATCGTGGCGGCCGGGCTCGCCAGCAAGTGCGAAGTCCAGGTCGCCTACGCGATCGGCGTCGCCCGTCCGGTGAGCGTGCTGGTCGAGACCTTCGGCACCGGCAAGGTGTCCGACGAGAAGCTGGCGCAACTGGTCGAGAAGCATTTCGACCTGCGGCCCAAGGGCATCATCCACAGCCTCGACCTGCTGCGCCCGATCTACGAGAAGACCGCCGCCTACGGGCATTTCGGTCGCTCGGAGCCGGAGTTCACCTGGGAGAAGACCGACAAGGCCGCCGCGCTGCGCGCCGACGCCGGACTCTGATCCCCCTAGGTTCGCCTCGTGGAAAGGCCCCGCCTCGGCGGGGCCTTTTTCGTTCGGCGGGGTGTCCGCCCGCGGGGCGGGCGCGGATCAGGCGCGCAGCACCGTATGCACGCGCGTGTCCGCCGGCAGGCGTGCTCGTCCGCCAAGGGCCGCGATCTCCAGCAGGCAGGCGAAACCGGCCACCTGCCCGCCCAGCCGGGCGATCAGCTGCAGCGCGGCGTACGCCGTGCCACCGGTGGCCAGCACGTCATCGACCAGCAGCACCCTCTCGCCCGGGGCGAACGCATCGCGGTGGATCTCCAGCGATGCCTCGCCGTACTCCAGCGTGTAGCCGACCGACTCGGTGGCCGCAGGCAGCTTGCCGGGCTTGCGCAGCGGAACGAATCCCGCCCCGAGTTCACGCGCCACCAGCGTGCCGAACATGAAGCCGCGAGCCTCGATCCCGGCCACCCGGGTCACGCCCGCATCGGCGAACGGAGCGGCCAGCGCCTCGCCCGACGAGCGCAACGCCCGGGCATCGCCCAGAAGGGGCGTGAGGTCCATGAAGACCACGCCCGGACCTGGAAAGTCGGGAATCCGACGCACAAATGTCTTCAGCCAGTCCATCCGTCACTCCCGCTGCCGATCACCGTCAAGTCTGGCGCCCGCGTGACGTTAGTGTCGGCAGGGGATGTCGGCTCCCGGGCGCGTTCGCGCGGGCGGGGCGCGCGCCTCCCGTCGCCCTTCCCGTCGACCAAGTGTGCACGGGAACGTCCATCGCCTGACCCCACGTATCCACCGTTCATGCTCAAGCGCATCCCCGTCGAGAACCTGCGCCCGGGCATGTTCGTGAACAGCCTTTGCGGTTCCTGGTTGAGCCACGCCTTCTGGCGCAAGCGGTTCGAGGTGAAGAGCCGCGAGGACATCGCAAGGCTCGCGCGAGGCGGCGTGCGCGATGTGATGATCGACACCGAGCGCGGCCTCGACATCGACCGCCCGCTCGCCGAGGCCGCACCCTCGCCCTCGCCGCGCACGCCGCTGCCGGTCGCCGCTGCCGCTCCGACCGCTGCGCGCGTGGCCGTCGAGGAAGAACTCGAACAGGCCGCGCGCGTCTGTCGGCAGGCGCGCGCCGGGATGGTCTCGATGTTCGCCGAGGCCCGGATGGGACACGCGGTCGACACCTCATCCGCGATGGGACTGGTCGAGGACATCGGCGCCTCGATCGAGCGCAATCCGCTCGCGCTGGTGAGCATGGCGCGGCTCAAGTCCGCCGACGACTACACCTTCATGCACTCGGTGGCCGTGTGCGGGCTCATGCTGGCGCTCGGGCGGCAACTCGGCCTCGAGGGCGACGAACTGCGCGAGGCGGGTCTGGCCGGTCTCCTTCACGACCTCGGCAAGGCGCAGATTTCGGCAAGCCTGCTCAACAAGCCCGCACGCCTCGACGAGGCGGAATGGCGCGAGATCCGCCGCCATCCGGTGCTGGGGCATGCCCTGCTCGAGCGCGCAGGCTCGGCCGCCGAGATCGCGCTCGACGTCTGCCTGAACCACCACGAACGCATGGACGGGGGCGGCTATCCGGCAGGGCTGGATGGATCGCGCCTGTCGCTGCATGCGCGCATGGCCTCGGTCTGCGACGTCTACGACGCCATCACCTCCAACCGACCGTACAAGGCGGGCTGGGATCCGGGCGAATCGATCCGCCGCATGGCGGAGTGGGCGCCTGAACACTTCGACGAGCGCGTCTTCAAGGCCTTCGTGCGCAGCGTCGGCATCTATCCGGTGGGATCGCTGGTGCGCATGGCGTCGGGACGGCTGGGCGTCGTGATCGACCAGGGCGAGCGCTCGCTCACCACACCCCGGGTCAAGCTGTTCTTCTCGACCAGCGCCGGCATCCACATCCCGCCGCAGGTGATCGACCTCTCCCGCCGCGACGCCACCGACCGCATCGTGGCCCGGGAAGCCCCTGCCGACTGGAACTTCACCGACCTCGACCGGATCTGGGCCGGGGAACAGGCGCCAGGCTCCGACGCCTGACCTGGTCCGCTCGCTCGCGGGCGTGGCGTGTTCGGCCACCGGCCCCGGCGAGGCCGCGCCGGGGCCGGCCCGGCGCTCCGGGACGGGCGGGCGATGACAGCCCCGCCCGCGAACCCGGGCCGCGGGCGCTGCGGTACACTGCGCCCCGCTTCGAGGAGCGCTGCAGCGGCCACCGGGTCGAGACCCGTCCCCACCAGGCCTGCCAGGCTCGAAGCGTCCGGATCCCTGCAACGGCGCTCGCAAACTTTTTTCTGCAAGGAAAGGAGGGCGCGAGATGAGCGCCGTGCTGAAGACGACCGCAGCGACCGTGGACTACAAGGTGGCCGATATCGGCCTGGCCGATTGGGGCCGCAAGGAAATCGCCATCGCCGAGACCGAGATGCCCGGCCTGATGGCGATCCGCGACGAGTACCGCAGCCAGCAGCCGCTGCGCGGAGCCCGGATCACCGGCTCGCTGCACATGACGATCCAGACCGCCGTGCTGATCCAGACCCTCGAGGCGCTGGGCGCCGAGGTGCGCTGGGCGTCCTGCAACATCTACTCCACCCAGGACCACGCCGCCGCCGCCATCGCCGCCAACGGCACCGCGGTATTCGCCGTCAAGGGCGAGAGCCTGTCCGATTACTGGGACTACACCCACCGCATCTTCGAGTGGCCCGATGGCGGCTACTCGAACATGATCCTCGACGACGGCGGCGACGCCACGCTGCTGCTGCACCTGGGCACTCGCGCGGAGACCGATGCCTCGGTGCTGAACAACCCGACCAGCGAGGAGGAGACCTGCCTGTTCGCCTCGATCAAGGCAACGCTGGCGAAGGACCCGAACTGGTACTCGAAGCGCCTGCGCCACATCAAGGGCGTGACCGAGGAGACCACCACCGGCGTGCATCGCCTCTACCAGATGCACAAGGAAGGTCGCCTCGCCTTCCCGGGCATCAACGTGAACGATTCGGTGACCAAGTCGAAGTTCGACAACCTCTACGGCTGCCGCGAGTCGCTGGTCGACGGCATCAAGCGCGCCACCGACGTGATGATCGCCGGCAAGGTCGCGGTGGTCGCCGGCTACGGCGACGTGGGCAAGGGCTCGGCGCAGGCGCTGCGCGCCCTGTCGGCCCAGGTGTGGGTCACCGAAGTCGACCCGATCTGCGCGCTGCAGGCCGCGATGGAAGGCTATCGCGTGGTCACGATGGATTACGCCGCGGACAAGGCGGACATCTTCGTCACCGCCACCGGCAACTTCCACGTGATCACCCACGACCACATGTCGCGCATGAAGGACCAGGCCATCGTCTGCAACATCGGCCACTTCGACAACGAGATCGACGTCGCCTCGGTGGAGAAGTACCGGTGGGAGGAGATCAAGCCGCAGGTCGACCACGTGATCTTCCCCGACGGCAAGCGCATCATCATGCTGGCCAAGGGCCGGCTGGTGAACCTGGGCTGCGGCACGGGGCACCCGTCGTACGTGATGAGCTCGTCCTTCGCCAACCAGACGATCGCCCAGATCGAGCTCTTCACCGAGACGGACAAGTATCCGGTCGGCGTGTACGTGCTGCCCAAGCACCTGGACGAGAAGGTCGCGCGGCTGCAGCTGAAGAAGCTCAACGCCCAGCTGACCGAGCTGTCCGACCAGCAGGCGCGCTACATCGGCGTGAAGAAGGAAGGCCCGTACAAGGCCGAGCATTACCGGTACTGACCGGCCCATGCCGCACGGTCCCGGGGCACGGCGACTGCCGCCTGCCGCCCCGGGACCCGGTGGCCACGGATTCCGCCCCATGCAGAGCCAGCGCGCGCACCCCCGCACGTTCAGTTTCGAGTTCTTCCCCCCCAAGACGCAGGAAGGCGTGCAGAAGCTGCGCGCCACCCGCGAGCAGCTTGCCCAGCTCAAGCCGAAGTTCATCTCGGTGACCTTCGGCGCGGGCGGCTCCACGCGCGATCGCACGCTCGAGACCGTGCTGGAAATCCAGGCCTCGGGTAGCGAGGCCGCCCCGCACCTCTCGTGCATCGGATCCACGCGCGAGAACATCACCGCCATCCTCGAGCAGTACCGCGAGCATGGAATCCGGCACATCGTCGCGCTGCGCGGCGATCTTCCCTCCGGCACGGTCGATGCCGGGGAATTCCGCTACGCCAACGAGCTGGTCGCCTTCATCCGGGAGCGCACCGGCGACTGGTTCCGCATCGAGGTGGCCGCCTACCCCGAGACGCACCCGCAGGCCCGCTCGCCGCGGGAGGACCTCGCCGCGTTCCGCCGCAAGGTGGAGGCCGGCGCGAACTCCGCCATCACGCAGTACTTCTTCAACGCCGACGCCTACTTCGATTTCATCGACCGCTGCGAGTCGGTCGGCGTCACGCTGCCCATCGTCCCGGGGATCATGCCGATCGGCAACTATTCCCAGCTCGCCCGCTTCTCGGAGATGTGCGGCGCCGAGATCCCGCGCTGGATGCGGCTGCGCCTGCAGGAGTTCGGCGACGACCGGGCATCCATCCGCGCCTTCGGGCTCGACGTGGTGACCGACCTGTGCGACCGGTTGCTGCAGGCGGGCGCACCGGGCCTGCACTTCTATTCGCTCAACCAGGCGGGGCTCACCACCACGATCTGGCAGCGGCTGGGGCTGTAGCGCGCGGACTCAATCCGCCAGCCAGAAGCGGATCGCCTCGGGGTTGTTGCGCGACGACTGGCCGAGGGAGATCGAACCCCGGCCGCGCAGGATGACCTCCTCGCGCATCAGCAGCAGTTCGGGTTCGCCCTCGAACGCCACGTAGGTGCCGTTCGTGCTCTGGTCGATCAGGAAGAACTTGTCCCGGCGCGACTCGATGCGGGCGTGACGGCGCGAGGCCTGCCGGTCGGCGGTGGAGTACAGCGCGGCCGGGTCTCGACCCAGCACGATCGGGGCATCTCCCAGCGCGAGCACCACCTCCTTCGCATCGCGTTCCAGCCGCAGGGACTGCCGGCGAGCGGGGGCCTCGCGGGTGACCATGGGATGCATGGTGATGGTGGTGCTGAACTCGACGCCGGTCTGCCAGAGCACCTCGTGGATGTCGACCGTCGTCCCGTGCCCCTTGATCACACGCCCGGCGATCTCCCGCGTGCTGCTTCGAAGCAGCGCCGGCAGCAGGGCCACCGTCGCGCCGGTGGTCATCACCTCGTCGGCCCGCGCGAGGTTGCCCACGCGCGCGGCGATGTTCACCGTGTCGCCGAACACGTCGCCGCCTTCCTCGATGACCTCGCCGTAGTGGAACCCGATCCGCACGCGTACTGCGTGCGGCGCGGGCTTGAGGTCGTCGTCGTCGCCCCAGTCCGGGCGCAACGACAGCTCGCCGATGCGCAGCTGGATCTCGGTGGCCGCGAGGAACGCGCGCTCCGGATCGGGGAACACGCACATCAGTTCATCCCCGATCTCCTTCACCACCCGCCCGCCCGACTCCAGCGCGGCCGCCCGCATCGTGCCCAGGCACTGGTCGATCAGGGCAACGGCGCGGCTGTTACCCAGCTCCTCGTACAGGCGCGTGCTTCCCGCGATGTCCGAGAAGAGGACAGCGAGGTGACTGGTCTTCCGTGCCGACGACGGACGGCGGACGGGCGGTGAGGAATCGAAGTCGCTCAAGCCAGGACAGGCGCCGGAGCCCGCGCGAAGTGCCGACTCGGCGCCACCCCGTCGCGAAGCAGCTCCCGCGAAAGGGCTCGCCGGATCGTGGGACCGGCCACGAGCTCGGACATCGCCACGAGGCTCCCTGGAGTTGCACGGACGCCAAGGATCTCAACGCGTGGCAGTGTACACCCCTCGAGGTACCGGGCGACAGGACGGCGCGACAGGGTCGCGCGGCGGGGACGGGCGGCGGGACAACGGCCAGGGCCGGCCGCAGGCGGCACGACCCTGGTCCGGGCCCTGTCAGGCCGCGCGCGCGACCTTCGCCCGCTCCTTCTTCTGCTGCGCGATGCTCGCGTGCAGGGTGGCATAGGCGGCGTGCGCGGCCCCTTGTGCCTCGCCCACGTGCACCTTCGCGCCCTGCTCGGCCATCGCCTGGTCCAGCGCCGACAGGCACAGCATCACGTTCTCGGTGCGGCAGGAGTAGCCCATCAGGCCGATCCGCCAGATCTTGCCGGCAAGGGGCCCGAGGCCAGCGCCGATCTCGAGGTTGTACTCGTTGAGCAGCGTGCGGCGCACTCGCGCCTCGTCGATGCCCTCGGGGCACAGCACCGCGTTCATCTGCGGCAGCTGGTACTCGGGCTTGACCAGGAAGTGCAGGCCCATCGACTCCAGGCCGGCCTTGAGCGCGAGGTGGTGGCGCTGCGCGCGAGCCCAGCAGTTCTCCAGGCCTTCCTCGCGGATGAGGACCAGCGCCTCGTGCAGGGCGAACAGCGAGTTCGTCGGGGCGGTGTGGTGGTAGGTGCGCACCGGCGCGCCGGCCGTGCCGCCACCGCCACCGCTCCAGTAGCTGTGCAGCAGGTTCATGTCCATGAACCAGCTGTGGATCTTGTCCTTGCGCGCCTTCACGTGCTCGACGACCCGCTCCGAGAAGGACACCGGCGACAGGCCGGGCGTGCACGACAGGCACTTCTGGCTCGCGGAGTAGATCGCGTCGATGCCCCACTCGTCGACCAGCACCGGGATACCCGCCAGTGCAGTCACCGCATCGACGATGGTGAGCGCGTCGTAGCGATGCGCGACCTCGACCAGCGTCTTCGCGTCCGAGCGCGCGCCGGTGGAGGTCTCGGCGTGGACGAAGGCGACCACGCGGGCATCCCGGTTGGCCTTGAGCGCGTCCTCGAGCTTCTGCGGATCGACCGGCGAGCCCCACTCGTCCTCGACCACCACGGGGATGCCGCCGGCGCGCTCCACGTTCTCGATCATCCGGCCACCGAACACCCCGTTGCGGCAGACGATCACCTTGTCGCCGGGGGCGACCATGTTCACGAAGCAGTACTCCATCCCGACCGAGCCGGGACCGGACACCGGGAAGGTCAGCGGGTTCTTCGTCTGGTAGACGTAGCGCAGCAGCGACTTGAGCTCTTCCATCATCTCGACGAACACCGGGTCGAGGTAGCCGATGGCGGGCTGGCTCATCGTGGTGAGCACGCGCGGGTGGATCTCGGTCGGGCCCGGCCCCATCAGCGTGCGCTGCGGCGGATGGAACGAGGTGATTCGCTTCGACGGTGCGTACTGCAGGCTCATCGCGTCACTCCCTTGGATATAGGAACCGAACGGGCCTTCCCCGTCGGGGCGAGATTTCACCTTGATCGGCTTGCGGCTGCTCGCTTCAGCCACCACCTCCGAGGCCGTGATCCGGCCGCCGCTGGCCAGTTCGATCTCCGTGCCCCAGCGCGCAGGCACGTAGCCGACCTTCACCCAGTGGCTGACCACTGCGCGGTCGACCTGCAGGCGGCGGGCCACCTCGGCCTGCGAACCGAACATCTCGACCAGCCGTTCCGCACAGTTCATCACCCCTCCCGACAGGATCCGGCTGCGCCGGAACCCCTGGATTCCAGGAGCCGCGGAATCTAGCTCGTCAAAATGCTTTTGACAAGAACGGTTCTGCTGTCCGACCCATGGCCGAACCGCCACCTGACCGTCGCGGCGAGCCCGTGCTAGCGTGCGTCCCCTGAAGGTCGCCACGCGCCGTCGACCCGCGCCCCCTCCGGAGGATCCGATGCCCACCCGCCCCCTTGCGCGCCGCGGCTGTCTCGCGCTCGCAGCCCTGGCCCTGCCGCTGCCACCGGTCGCCACGATGGAAGCGCTCGCCCAGGCCTATCCAGCGCGCACGCTGCGCATCGTCGTGCCGTTCGCCCCCGGCGGGCCGAACGACATCCTCGGTCGGCTGGCTGGCCAGAGGCTGCAGGAGGCCTGGGGCCAGACGGTCGTGATCGACAACCGCCCGGGCGGCGGGACCGTGATCGGTACCGACCTGGTCGCCAAGGCCGCGCCCGATGGCTACACCCTGCTGGTCGTGTCCACGACCACGGCGACCAACCCGAGCCTGGTGAGGAAACTGCCCTACGACACGATGCGCGACCTCACCCACGTGATCCTGATGGCCTCCTCGCCCAACGTGCTGGTCGCACACCCCTCGCTACCCGCGCGATCGGTGGATGAACTGGTCCGGCTGGCCAGGGTCAGGCCGGGGCAGATGGCGTTCGGGTCGGGAGGCAACGGAACCTCCACCCACCTCGCGGGGGAACTGCTCCGGCTGCGCGCGGGCACGGACATGGTCCATGTCCCCTACAAGGGCGCGAGCCCGTCGACCCACGCCCTGCTCTCGGGCGAGGTCGCCTGGATGTTCGGCTCGGTGCTCCCGATGCTGCCGCACATCCAGTCCGGGCGACTGCGCGCGCTGGCCGTCAGCAGCGACCGCCCGGTCGCGGCGCTGCCGGGGGTGCCCCCGGTGGCCTCGAGCTTTCCCGGCTTCGAGGCCAGTCCCTGGCATGGCCTGTCGGTTCCCGCCGGCACCGCACGGGAGATCGTCACGCGCATCAACCAGGAAGTGGCGCGCTTCATGAACGAGCCGCCGATCCGCGAGCGCCTCGCCCGGGAAGGCACCGAAGTGCGCACCAATACGCCCGAACAGTTCGAGGCGTTCATGGCCGCCGAGATCGCGAAGTTCGCGAAGGTCATCCGCTCGGCGGGCATCCAGCCCCAGTAGCCGGTGCGCGCGCAAGCGCTCGGGCCGATTGCCCGAGCCGCGCGTGGCCTGCCGACCGCCCACCCGCATCGCCCAGGAGTCCCCCATGCCTGCCCAGCCTTTCGATCCGCGCGGCGTCATTCCCGCCTGCCTGCTGCCGTTCCACCCCGATCTGTCGATCGACGAGGCCGCCTACCGCAGCCACCTGCGCGACGTGGCGCAGGTACCGGGGATCTCGGCCCTGACCGTCAACGCGCATGCGACCGAGGTGGCGTCCTGCACCTTCGACGAGCAGCAGCGGGTGCTGGCGCTCACGATGGACACCGTCGGCGACCGGGTCCCGGTAGTCAATGGCGTCTATGCCGACGGCAGTCTCGAGGCGGCCCGGCTCGCGCGCGCCGCCGCCGCCGGGGGAGCGTCGGCCCTGCTGGTCTTCCCGCCCAACCCGCTGTCGCTCGGAGCCGCGAGCCGCCCGGAGATGGTGATCGCCCACTTCAGCGCGATCGCCGAGGCGACCGACCTGCCGCTGATTGCCTTCCAGTATCCGCTGGCCAGCGGTCTGGGCTACCCGGTCGACACGCTGCTGCGCCTGCTCGACGAGGTACCGCAGGTCCGTGCGATCAAGGACTGGTGCAACAACGTCATGCAGCACGAGCGCCAGGTGCGGCTGCTCCAGTCGCGAGCGCGACCGGTGCACGTGCTGAGCACGCACAGCTCCTGGCTGTTCAGCTCGCTGGTGCTCGGCTGCAACGGCCTTCTGTCGGGCTCGGGCAGCGTGATCGCCGACCTGCAGGCGGCACTGTTCGCGGCCGTGCAGGCCGACGACCTTGCACGCGCGCGACGCCTCAACGAGCGGATCTGGCCGCTCGCGCAGGCGTTCTACGCGGACCCCTTCGTCGACATGCACAACCGCATGAAGGAGGCCCTGGTGATGCTCGGCCGCATCCCCTGCGCGGCCGTGCGCCCCCCGCTGCTGAAGGTGAGCGAGGCAGAGCGCTCGCGCATCCGCGCCGCGCTGGAGGCCTCGCGCATCGGTCGCGACGGGGCCATCGACCTGGAGCGCTGAGCCTCCGGGGCCGCGGGCTCAGTCGGCGGCGCGGCGGCCGGCGGAGGGGTGCAGCACGATCGGCGCCGCGAGCCCGGCGCCTTCGGGCGCGGCGTGCGTCGCGCGCGCGATGGCCGCCTCGAGATCCGGGTCGACGTCGAAGGCGGCGTCCGCGTCGCGGCCCGCCTCGCCCCCGATGCCATCGGCCCGAGCCGCCGCGAAGTCGAACAGGTTGCGGTCGAGCAGGTGCGAGGGCACCACCTGCGTGAGGCTGCGGAACATGGTCTCCACCCGCCCGGGGTGGCGCTTTTCCCACTCGCGCAGCATGGCCTTGACCTGCTTGCGCTGCAACGTCTCCTGAGAGCCGCACAGGTCGCAGGGGATGATCGGGAAAGCCTGCAGCCGCGCCCACTCCTCGAGATCGGCTTCCTCGACATAGGCGAGCGGGCGAATCACCACATGCCGGCCGTCATCGGACACGAGCCGCGGCGGCATCGCCTTGAGCTTGCCGCCGAAGAACAGGTTGAGGAAGAAGGTCTCGAGGATGTCGTCGCGGTGATGGCCGAGCGCGATGCGGGTGGCGCCGATCTCCGAGGCCACGCGGTAGAGCACCCCGCGCCGCAGCCGCGAGCAGAGCGAGCACATCGTTCGCCCCTCGGGGATCACGCGCTTGACGATGGAATAGGTGTCCTGCACCTCGACCCGGAAGGGCACGCCCCGCGCGCGCAGGTAGTCGGGCAGCACATGCTCGGGGAAGCCAGGGTGCCGCTGGTCGAGATTGACCGCGACGATCTCGAAGTCGACGGGCGCCCGCTCGCGCAGCGTGAGCAGGATGTCGAGCAGCCCGTAGCTGTCCTTGCCTCCCGACAGGCAGACCATCACGCGATCGCCCGCCTCGATCATCCGGTAGTCGGCGATCGCCTGGCCCACCAGCCGGCAGAGGCGTCGCTCGAGCTTGATGCCTTCGCGCCGCTCGCGATCGCGCGCCCGGGCGCCCGTTGCCGCGCGAGGCGCCTCGACGCCCGGCAGCGCTGCCGGTTCAGATATGGACATTGCGCCCCCCGTCGACGGCCAGCACCTGCCCGGTGACGTAGGGCGCCTCGTGCACGAAGAACGCCACCGCGCGCGCGATGTCGTCGGGGTCGCCCACGCGCTTGAGCAGGCTGGAGTTGACGATGCGCTGGCGGGCGACCTCGTCCTGCCACTCGGCATCCTCGGGCCACATGATCGCACCCGGCGACACGCCATTGACCCGCACCTCGGGGCCGAGTTCGCGGGCGAGCGAGCGGGTGAGGGCGAGCAGGCCGCCCTTGGCTGCGTTGTAGACGAGGTAGTTCTTGAGGGGTCTCTCGGCGTGGATGTCGATCACGTTGACGATGCACCCCTGCCGGCGGCGCAGGTGCGGCGCAGCGGCCTGGGACAGGAACAGCGGCGCCTTGAGGTTGGTGCCCACCAGATCGTCCCAGGCCTGCTCGGTGATCTCGCCCACGGGCGTGGAGTAGAAGCTCGACGCGTTGTTGACCAGGATGTCGATGCCGCCGAAGCGATCGACGGTATCGGCCACCAGCGAGGCAGCGGCCCCGGAGCGCAGCAGGTCGGCGCGTACGAGCGCGACCGAATCCTGGCGCTTCGCGTTGAGTTCGTCCTGCAGGGCGCGGGCATCGTCGGCCGAGCTGCGGTAGTGGACCATGAGGTCGGCGCCAGCCGCGTGCAGGCGACGGCAGATCGCTGCCCCCACCCGCTTCGCCCCACCCGTGATCAGGACCACCCGCGCGCCCATGCCATCCCCCGGCTCAAGGTGGCGAATAGTAACGCGCGAGACCGGCCCGCCCGCCACCGCCCGGGCTGCCCCATGTGTGCCCGAACCGGCATCGGGGCACGCCGCACCCCGGCCCGCAGCATGGGCCGCGCGCCTGTGATCCAATCGGCTCGCCGGCACGCGGGCGAGATTTCCGGGTCGTGCTCCCCGCGCCCGGTGAAGCGCACCGCGCCTGTTCGCGCCCCGCCGGCATCGGCCATCGCGGCCGGCACGACGCCCCGCACGTCGGCGACCGGGCGCCACCGTCGCGCCCGGCACCGCCGGCGGACGACCCCACCACCGCCACCCGCGGCTCCGCGCACCTCGAATCCGCACGACTCCCCCGCCGGCCCCACGGCCCGCGACCCGATGACCTCCACCCTCAGACCGCTCTCCACCCTGCCCCCGCCCGACGCCGAGGCTGCGCACGCCGCCGCTCGACTTGCCGAACGGATCGGCCGGGACATCGATGCGGCCGGCGGCATGATCGGCTTCGATCGGTTCATGTCGCTCGCGCTCTACGAGCCCGGCGTGGGCTACTACGCGGGCGGCGCGCACAAGTTCGGCGCCGGGGGCGATTTCACCACCGCCCCGGAACTCTCCCCCCTCTTCGGCCAGACGCTGGCGCGCACGCTCGCACCGGTGCTCGCAGCCACCGCAGGCACGCGGCGGGACGCGGGCGACGAGAGCGGCGTGCTCGAACTGGGCGCGGGTACCGGCCGGCTCGCCTGCGATCTCCTCGACGGGCTCGCGGCGCTGGAGGCACTGCCGGCGAACTACGCGATCCTCGAGGTGTCGCCCGACCTTCGCGAACGCCAGCAGGCACTGATCGCCCGCCGCCATCCCGACCTCGCACCGCGGGTGCGCTGGCTGGACGCGATGCCCGGGCGCTGGCGCGGTGCGATCGTCGCCAACGAGGTCCTCGACGTGCTGCCCGCCCATGCCCTGCGCTGGCGTCGGGACGGAACGGTAGCCGAGCGCTGCGTGCGGCGCGAGGGCGACGGATTCGCGTGGTGCGAACGCGCACTCGCGCCGGGACCGCTGGCCGAGGCTGCCGAGCGCATCGGTCGCGAGGCCGGGATCGAAGGGCCCTACGACACCGAACTCGCGCTCGCGGTGCCCGCGCTGGTGCGCACGCTGGTCGAGCGCCTCGAGGACGGACTCGCGCTGTTCATCGACTACGGATTCGGCCGCCGCGAGTACTACCATCCGCAACGCTGCGAGGGCACGCTGATGTGCCACTACCGGCAGCACGCGCACACCGACCCGTTCTTCCTGCCGGGCCTGCAGGACCTCACGGTGCACGTGGATTTCACCGCGGTCGCCGAGGCCGCGCTGGAGGTGGGCGGTCGCCTTGCGGGCTATGTCTCCCAGGCCGGCCTGCTGGTCGACGCGGGCCTGCTCGACCTGCTCGCGCGAACGCCTGCCGAGGACGCCTCCCGCTACCTGCCGCAGGCCGCGGCGGTGCAGAGGCTGCTCTCGCCCGCCGAGATGGGCGAACTCTTCAAGGCGATGGCCCTGCTGAAAGGGAGCGCGACCCGGGACCTGCGCCTTCCCGGCTTTTGCGGGATCGACCTGTCCCGAACGCTGTAGCGGTGCAGCGCATGGCGAACGCGGGCTGAACCCGGGTCGCCGGACCTGGCTCGGCCTGCGCGCGGGCGGGCCATCGTGGCGATCGCGTGCCACCGTGCTGCTTCGCCGGCCGGGCTGCAGGCCAGTCTCCCGGGCGCGGCGGGCCACGGACCGTCAGGCTGCCCCGGCCCTCGACGAGCGCCGGGGCGACTGCGCGTACACGTGCGGGCGACCCGCCACGGCCGGACGCGCAGACCCGGTCGCGCAAGCGAGCGGGGTGGCGGCCTGCGACCGCACCGCGTTTGAGACAGGTCAAGGACGCAGGCTCGGGAAGTCCGTATGCTCCGATCCATGTCGTGGATTCGGTCGCATCGCAGGTCCCTGGTCGTCTTCATCCTCGCCGCCGTGCTCGCGGCCGCGGCGGTCGCGTGGCGTGCCGGCGGTCCACGCGTGGAGACCGCGCCGGTCGAATCCGGGCCGCTCGTGCATACGCTGGTCGTCAGCGGTCGGGTGCAGACACCCAACCGCGTGGAGATCGGCACCACCTACACCGGGCGGGTCGAACACGTGCTGGTGGTGGAGGGGGATCGTGTGCGCCCGGGCCAGCCGCTGGTGCAGCTGGAGACCACCGAACTGCGCGCCGCCCTCGCCCAGGCCCAGGCGGCCGAGGCCGCCGCGCGCGCACGACTCGCCGCCGTGGCCGACCTGTCCTTGCCGCAGGCGAACGAAGGGCTGGAGCAGGCGATGGCCCAGCTGCGCTTTGCCGAACAGGAGCATGCGCGCAACCGCGAACTGCGCGACCGCGGCTTCATCAGCGACGCACGGCTGCAGGAATCCGACCGCGCGCTCGCGGTCGCGCGGGCACAGGCGGCGAGCGCGCGCGCGCAACAGCGCGCCCAGGCCGAAGGCGGCGTGCAGGCACGGGAGGCGGCCGTGCGGGTCGCCGAGGCCACCGCCGCGCGCGAGCTCGCGCAATCGCGCCTCGCGCAGGCGACGATCCGCGCATCGCTCGACGCCACGGTGCTGGTGCGCAACGTCGAGCCCGGTGACATCGCCACCGCAGGCCGGCGCCTGCTGGTGCTGGCCGCCGCGGGCGACACACGGCTGAGCGCCCTGGTGGACGAGCGCAACCTGCCCTGGCTGCAGGTCGGCCAGACGGCGCTGGCGGCGAGCGAAGCCTTCCCCGGCGATCGCTTCGAGACGCGGCTCTACTACGTGAGCCCGGGCGTGGACGTGGCGCGCGGCTCGGTGGAGGCGCGCTTCCGGGTGCCGAAACCACCCGTCTCGCTGCGCTCGGACATGACGGTGTCGATCGACATCGAGGTCGCCCGCCGTGAGAGCGCGGTCACGCTACCCGTGGGGGCGCTGCGCGAAGATGCCGCGGGCACCTTCGTGCTGGTCCTGCGCGACGGCCGCGCGCGGCGGATACCGGTCACCGTAGGCCTGCGTGCCGGCACCCGGGCCGAGATCACCGCGGGGCCGCCACCGGGCGAGCTCGTCGTTCTCGCGCGAGACATCGCCGAGGGCGCGCGCGTGCGCCCGCGCTGAATACGGCCCGCGCGCGGACGCCCGGCACCATGCGCTTCGAGTGGATCGTCGCACTTCGCTTCCTGCGCGAGGGTGGCCTGCAGACGATGCTGATCATCACCGGCACCGCGCTGGGCATCTCCTTCATCGTGTTCATCACGGCCATCCTCACCAACCTGCAGCGCGACATCGTCGAGCGCACGCTGGGGGTGCAGCCCCACATCACGATCCGTCCGCAGGACGAGGTGGCGCGACCACAATGGCGCGCAGCCGGAGAGCCGGGCGCACAACCCGAAGTGCAGGCACGGGCGCAGCGGCTGCGTTCCATCGACCAGTGGCAGCCGATCGCGCGTGCGCTCGACGCGGATCCGCAGGTCAGGGCGGTGTCGCCGATCGTGTCGGGGCCGGCCACCGTCACCCGCGGGGACGCGGCGCGGGTCGTCACGCTGGTGGGCATCGTGCCCGATCGCTACACCTCGGTCACCCAGCTCGGCGCGCGCATCGTCGCCGGCAGCCTCACGCTCGCCCCGGGCGATACCGTCATCGGCCGCGAGCTCGCGCAGGACCTGGGCGCCCGGGTCGGCGACATGGTACGCATCGCCACGCCGGTCTCGTCAGGCGATGCCTACCGCGTGCGCGGCATCTACGACCTGGGGGCCAAGGCCTTCAACCGCTCCTATGCGTATGTCGCGTTGCCGGTCGGCCAGGCGCTGCATGCGCTGCCCGGCGGCGTGTCGAGCATCGACCTGAAGGTGGACAACCTCTGGACGGCCGAGGCGGTGGCCCTGCGCCTGCAGCGCGAGGTGCCCCATCAGGTCGAGAGCTGGATGCAGGCGAATGCCCAGCTGATGATCGGACTCGCCAACCAGACGCTGATGACCCGGCTCATCCGCATCACCATCGGGCTGGTGGTGGCCATCGGCATCGCCAGCGTGCTGATCGTGGCCGTCGTGCAGAAGACTCGCGAGATCGGCATCCTGCGCGCCATGGGGGCCTCGCGCGGTCGCGTGCTGCGCGTGTTCCTGCTGCAGGGCGCGCTGATCGGATTCGTGGGCGCGGCGCTGGGCTCGATCGGAGGCTACTGGCTCACCCGGATGATGGCCGGCCTGCTCCGCTCGGCCGACGGGACACGGCTGATCACCGCGCACCTGGACCTGCCCCTCTACGGGGCCACGCTGCTCGGTGCGGCGGTGGTCGGGTTGCTCGCCGCGGTCGCACCGGCGCGGCGGGCGGCGCGACTGGACCCGGCCACGGCCATTCGCCTCTAGCGCAATGAGCACGCCCATCATCGAACTGCGCGGACTGCGCAAGCGGTTCAACGAGGGCACCGCGATCGAGTCCGAGGTGCTTCACGGCATCGATCTGGAGGTCCACCGCGGCGAGTTCGCGTGCCTGATCGGGCCTTCCGGATCGGGCAAGAGCACCTTGCTCAACATGATCGGTCTGCTCGACCAGCCCTCCGGGGGACAGTACCGGCTCAAGGGGGTGGCGATCGGGCAGTCCGACGACGACACGCGCACCCGCGCACGCCTGAACACCCTGGGCTTCGTGTTCCAGTTCCATCACCTGCTGCCCGCCTTCAGCGCGCTCGAGAACGTGACGCTGCCGATGCTCATGCGCGACGGCGTCGTCACCGCGGCGGCACGCGCCGAAGGTGCTGCGCTGCTCGAGGCGGTGGGACTGGGCCAGGTCCTCGACCGCAAGCCCTCGGAACTCTCCGGTGGCATGCAGCAGCGGGTCGCGATCGCGCGCGCGCTTGCGCTGTCGCCGGACCTCGTGCTGGCCGACGAGCCCACCGGAAACCTCGACACCCAGACCGCGGACGACGTCTTCGCGCTGCTGCGCGATTTCAACCGCCGCCGCGGCACCGCGTTCCTGATCGTCACCCACGACCCCCGGCTGGCTGCTCGCTGCGACCGGGTGGTGGAACTGCGCGACGGCACGATCGTGCGGGACGAGGCGCAGGTCGCCGCGACGCCCGGCGCGGACTGAGCCGCGCGCGGGCGGGGCGTCTTGTTTCGCCGCGCGAGCGCGGGACCACCCGGCGTTCAGTGGTTGGTGTAGCCGCCGTCGATCAGGATGTCCTGACCCTGCAGGAACGCCGGCGCCGCGGTAGCCAGGAACAGCGCGAGTTCGGCCACCTCCTCCGGTTCGCCGTAGCGCCCGCCCGGCAGGTAGCGCTCGATGCGCTGCGCCCGTACCTGCGGGTCGGTGTTGACCGGGGCCTCGGTGAACACCGGGCCGGGGCTGATCGCATTGACCAGGATGTTCTCGCGCGCCAGTTCGTGCGCCATCGACTTGGTGAGGTGGATCAGTGCGGCCTTCGTGAGACCGTACAGCGCGCGACGGTCGAACGTGACATGCCCCAACTGCGAGGCGACGTGGATGATGCGACCGCCGCCCTGGCGGCGCATGAGCGGCAGCACCGCCTGGCTCGCGAAGAACGGCGCGGCGAGGTTCACCGCCACCACGCGATCGAACTGTTCGCGGGTGTACTCGCCGAAGGCCACCGGCATGCGGATGCCCGCATTGTTGACCAGCACGTCGACGCGCCCGAAGCAGGCCTCGGCCTGCTCGACCATGCGCTCGGGTGCGCCCGGCACGCCGAGATCGATGCAGGCGGACTCGACCCGCCCCGCCCCGGGCTCGGCGGCGCACTGGGCGCGCGCCTCCGCCAGTTGCGCGGACGTCCCCTCGGCCACCAGCAGCAGCGAGGCGCCCGCACGCGCGAAACGCCGCGCGATCGCGCGGCCGAGGCCATGCGGGGTCGAGGCGCCGGTCACGATGGCGGTGCGGCCGTCGAGCGGGCGGGAAGACGGCGCGGCGGTGTTCGGCGCGCCGGGGCGAGTGTCAGGGGAATCCATCAGGGTCTCCGCGGGTCGATCGGTTCACGCCGGACACGCGGGCGCCGGGGTCACTGCGACCCGGGGCTCCGGCCGGCGGGACGAGCCGGACGCCTCCGCGGGTACCCTCCGCTCGCAGCCGCCGACGGTCCGGCGTGGCTCGGATCATACGGGGTCGCCCGCGGGCGGGCAGGCGCGCGGGCGGGCACAACGGCACCCGCGAACCCAATGGCTCCCGTGTCCCGACCCGACGACCCCAAAGCGGATGGTCTCGGGCACGCGATTTGCTCGATCCGCGCGTACGCTCTTCGGCTGCGGACGGGCGCTGTGTCGGCGGGCTGGCGCCAGAGATCGATCGCCCCTGCGGGCACGTCGGATGTCAGCGGCCTGCTACCCTTCAACATCGCGGCCACCCGGGATCCCCGGCGACCGGACGCAACGCCCGCCGGATCCGGTGCTCGCCTCCCTCCCGTATTGTCTCCTCTTCCCGAACGGACATCATGCCCCCCACCGACCCGAAGACGCTCGCTCCCCATCCCTGCGGCTCGTCGCCCGCGACCCCTCGCCCCGACCTGGAACGGCGCAGCCTCTGCACGGCACTGGCGGCCACCGGTGCGCTGGCCGTGGGCGGAGTCTCCGCCCAGCCGGCGTGGAAACCCTCGCGCACCGTCGAACTGGTGGTGTTCGCCAGCCCGGGCGGCGGCAACGACAAGGCCGCTCGCGCGCTGCAGAAGATCTGGGCCGACAACAAGATCGTCGATGCCGTGGTCGCCAACCGGGTCGGCGGCGGCGGCACGCTCGCCTACAGCTACGTGAGCCAGAAGGCGGGCGATGGCCACTACATCGCCATCGCGCAGGCCGGCATCCTCACCAACCAGCTCGCCGGCCGCACCCCGCTGTCGATCGGCGACATGACGGTGCTGCCCTACATCGGCACCGAACCGGTCTCGCTCGCGGTGCGCACCGAGTCCCCACTGCGCACGCTCAAGGACTTCGCCGACCGGCTGCGCAAGGACCCGTCCTCGCTCACGATCTCCCCCGGCAGCACGCTGGCGAGCACCAACCACTTCGTGGTGGCCCTGCTCGCGCGCGCCGTCGGCGCGGACCCGCGCAAGCTGCGCATGGTGACCTTCGGCGGCAGTGCCGAGGCGGTCACCAGCGTGCTGGGCGGTCACATCGACGCGATGGTCAACGCCTCGAACAACGCGGTGCCGCACATGCAGGCCGGGAAAATGCGCATCCTGGGCATCGCCTCGCCGAAGCGGGCGGCTTCCCTACCCGACGTGCCCACCTTCCGCGAAGCGGGCTTCGACGTGCTGCAGGACAGCTGGTACGTGTTCATGGGTCCGCGCGGCCTCGCCGCGCCCCAGGTGGCGTTCTGGGACGATGTGTTCGCCCGTACCATGAAGACGCCGGAGTGGAAGAAGTTCGTCGCCGACAACGGGTGGGAATACGGCTTCAAGCCCTCGCGCGAGAACGAGGCCTTCCTGCGCAAGGAGTGGGAGGAAGCGCGCTCGATCATGTCGGATCTCGGCGTCCTGAAAGCCTGAGGTGGACGTGGGGCTGCCGCCCGCGGGCGACCCATCGACAGCGAGCACCGGCACGGTCGGCGCCACGGCGGCGACCGCAGCCCGGTCGCGTCGCCATGCGGCCACTCGCTTCATGCTGCCCGCGGCGACCCTTGCGATCGCGGTCGCCTACCTCGCGGGTACCCTCGCGATGCCTTCGCCGGCGATCGCCGACCCGCTGGGTCCGCAGATCTTCCCGCTGCTGATCGCCGGCGGCCTCCTGCTGACCGCGCTGCTCCTCGCGCTGGAGGCCTGGCACGGTCTCCCGGCGGCTCCGGATGCCGCGCAGGGCCCGCCCGCGCTGCAGTCGATCCGCGTGGTCGGCGGCATCGCCGCGTGGACCGCGCTCTACATCTTCGGCTTCGAGCGCCTGGGCTTCCCGATCGCCACCACCCTGTTCCTCGCCGGGCTGATGATGGTCTTCCATGGCCGTGCCTGGGTGAGCCTCGCCTGCGCGGTGGGCTTCAGCGCAGGCGCCTGGCTGCTGTTCACGAAGCTGCTCGCGGTCCGCCTGCCCGCGGGGCTGCTTCCCCTCTGATCCATGGACGCCTTCGGGTACCTGCTGCAGGGCTTCTCGGTCGCCGCCACGCCGGCCAACCTGGGCTACGTGTTCCTGGGCTGCGTGCTGGGCACGGTGATCGGCGTGCTGCCGGGCATCGGGCCCGCGGCGGCCATCGCGCTGCTGCTGCCGATCACCTACGGCGTCGAGCCCACCTCGGCCCTGATCATGCTCGCCGGCATCTACTACGGTGCGATGTACGGCGGCTCGACCACCTCCATCCTGATCAACACCCCGGGGGAGTCCTCCTCGGTGATGACCGCGCTGGATGGTTATCGCATGGCCCGCAACGGCCGCGCGGGAGCCGCGCTCGCGGTGTCGGCCATCGCCTCGTTCGTCGCCGGCACCGTGTCGGTGATCCTGCTCACGCTGCTCGCCAAACCGCTGGCGGCCTTCGCGCTGCGCTTCGGCCCGGCCGAATACTTCACGCTGATGCTGTTCGCGATGACCTCGGTGGCCGCGCTGACCGGGCCCTCGCTGCCGCGCGGCCTGCTCTCGTTGTTCCTCGGGCTGATGCTCGCCACCGTCGGCATCGACCTGCAGAGCGGGCAGCAACGCTTCACGTTCAACCTGCCGGAACTGCAGGACGGGATCGGTTTCGTGGTCGTCGTGGTCGGCCTGTTCGCGCTCGCCGAGGTGTTCAGCGGCCTGGAAGACCTGCTGCGCGGTCGCCCCGAGGTGGTCCGCCTGTCCGGCTCGCTGTGGCTCACCCGGGATGAATGGCGACGCTCGGTGATGCCGATCGTGCGCGGCACCGGCATCGGGTTCTTCAAGGGCGTGCTGCCGGGCGCGGGCGCGACCATCGCGACCATCGTCTCCTACAGCGTCGAGCGCATGCTCTCGCACGAGCGGCACCGCTTCGGCACCGGCATGATCGAAGGCGTGGCCGGCCCCGAGGCGGCCAACAACGCCTCCACCGGCGGGGCCATGGTGCCGCTGCTCACGCTGGGCGTGCCCGGCTCGGGGTCGACCGCCATCCTGCTCGCCGCCTTCATCATGTACGGCCTGCAGCCCGGGCCGATGCTGTTCGAGAAGCGCCCCGACCTCGTGTGGGGGCTGATTGCCAGCATGTACATCGGCAACGTGGTGCTGCTGATCCTCAACCTGCCGCTGGTGGGCGTGTTCGTGCGGCTGCTGCGCATCCCGATCGGCCTGCTGCTGCCGATGGTGATCTCCATCTCCGCCATCGGCATCTTCGCGGTCAGCGGCAACGTGTTCGAGCTGTGGCTCGCGCTGGGTTTCGGTCTGCTCGGCTACCTGTTCCGGCGCCTCGACGTGCCGGTCGCCCCGCTGGTGCTCGCGCTGGTGCTGGGTGGCATGGTCGAGCAGTCGTTCCGCCAGGCGATGACCATCTCCGGCGCCGACCCGACGGTATTCCTGCGCAGCCCGATCTGCATCGTTTTCCTCTGCGCGAGCGCCCTCGCGCTCGCGGTGCCCGTGCTGTGGCGCCTGTGGCGGCGAGCGCGGCCGGCCTCGGCCTGAGCGCGCGGTTCGCGCCCGCCCGAGCCGGGCGACCCCACGCCCGGGTCATGCGGGCGCGGCAACCGGTCGGGGTCGCCATGGCCAGCCGGCCTGGGGTGTGAACCGCGCGGACGCCCCCGACCGGAAGCGGTACCGGGCGCCTGACGTGCCGCGGCACGCAGTTCGCTCAGCGCGCAACCGCCTCAGTCGGCCGCCGCCCACCACGCCGCCCCGTGCCGCTCGACCCACTCGCCGAAGGCGGCGTGGATCGCGGGGCGCTCGCGCAGCGCGCGAAAACCGGTGTCCTGCTCGAGCCGGCTGACATCCATGTTGCTGCGCGCGCGATCGGTGTAGTGCACCGTCGGCGATTCTCCGTCTCGCGCGTGGCGCCAGGAGAAGCGCGGGAACCGACGCGCGAGTTCATCGCACCACGCGGCGACATCGCCCGTCCAGTCGATGCCCGCCGAGAGGTTGTAGGCGAAGTGGCCCAGCGCGGGGGCCTCGGCCAACGCCACCAGCCCGCGGCCCACGTCGGGGGCGTACACCCAGTCGCGCGTGCTCTCGGCCACCGGCAGCACCGCCTCGCCACCGCGCACCGCGAGCGCAGCCAGCTGCGAGTGCGGCCCGAAGTTGTCGCGCACGCCGCCCGCATGCGCCGAGCCATCTCGTTCCCAGGGGCCGACCAGCGTGCCCAGCCGCGCGCAGGCCACCTCGAGCGACCACAGCTCGGCGAGCCTGCGCGCGGCGCGCTCGGCCGCGTACTTGCTCGTGGCGTAGAGCGTGGTCGGCAGCACCGGGGTGTCGTCCTCGCGCATGAGCCCCGGGCGATACAGGGACTCCCCGTAGGCGGCGCCTGAACTGGTGATCACCACCCGCCGCACGCCCGCATCGCGCGCCGCCTCGAGCACCCCGATCGTGCCCAGCACGTTCACCTCGAACACCGGGCAGGGGTCGGTCGCCTCGCGCGCAGGTCCCGACGTGATCGCCGCGGTGTGGATGATGGCCTCGCAGGGGCGATGCGCGATCGCGCGCGCCAGCGCGTCGCGGTCGCGAAGCTCGCCACGGACCTGCTCGACGCGTCCGGGCAGGCTGGCGAACGCCTGCGCGGCCACGGCCGGCTGCGGCAGGCGATCGAACGACACCACCTCGCGTCCGGCGGCGGCGAGCGCCTGCACCACGTTGAGCCCGACGTATCCGCTGCCCCCGGTGACCAGTACGGCCATGTTTCCCGCTCCCTTTCCCGGGCCACGCCTGCCCGTCGCGACGCGCCCGTCCTGTCGGTGGGTTGCGGCACCTCGATAAGACGATGCCGTCACGGCGGGGGACACGCACGATGCGCGCTCGCGCCCCGCGCGCCGCGATCTTACGCGTCCGCGCGACGAAAGGCCGACCGGCGCCACGTCATCGCCGCATTGCGCCGGGACGGTGGGCACCCGCCCGAATGTCCGACCACCGGGCCCGCTCGCGCGCACGGTGCGCCCCGGATTCGCCGGCGATCGGGTTGACCGGCGCCGTCCGGGTACGGCACTCACGCGCGGAGTCCGTACGCCGATTTCGTACACCTGACTCGTGTACCTGACCCGCAGGCCCGATTCGCGCACCTGATTCATGCACCTGATTCATGCGCCCGGTTCGTGCACGGGGCTCGTGTCCGGGGTTCG
>Ga0315900_10000766_pt1 | contig 53499 bp, 47 predicted proteins | sample LakEriMetagenome_FD_203521 | JGI IMG/M metagenome (GOLD analysis project Ga0315900, IMG submission 203521) | Freshwater fungal communities from buoy surface, Lake Erie, Ohio, United States - Buoy 12 MA114 | ecosystem: Environmental > Aquatic > Freshwater > Lake > Lake biofilm | place: USA: Lake... | reverse complement strand
ATCTTGAATAGATAAAATACTTAACTGTTCTAATTTTGTATGAGTATCAGCATTTTTAATGTGTGTAAGCTGTTCTTGAATTTTATCATCACTAATTTTCGCGACACAAAATTCATCTTGCGAAAAAGGCAATTTTATTTTTTTTACTCCAACCTGAGAATTAGAAACGGCTTGGTAATTTTCTTGTGTAGAAAATCCGAGTGGACTAATTATATTATTGTAAGACGTAAAAATCATTGCTGCTTTAAAAATTCATCTTTTAAATGTAATAAACAAGTATTACAAACACAATTAGAATAACGTTTAGCTATATATGATATTTCTTCTGCGCTTAACTCAATTTTAGAGCAAGCACATGCTGCGATATTTGTAGGGTTGCAAATAAATGGATGTTGGCAGCATTGGCAACTTTTAAATTGTATAGCGCTATTCACCAAAAATTAATTTAAATGACTATCTGAATGCAATTTTTTTAACCTTATATGCATTTTTAAAAGTCATAATAAAATAAAAATTACCTGCATTTTGTATATTATTTAATACATAAGGATTTAAAAAAAAAGTTTGATTATCATTAATAATTTGTTTTTCCAGTTTCCCATTTTCATCAACAGACATCTCTATTGTGTTAAATTTTTTTAAATTATAAGTAGTGGCTATCACATCTTTATCCAATTGTTTTTTAATTTTTTCCGTCATTTCATAAGGCTGATTTTCAATGTAAAATACATGGAGTTTGTTATTATATACATTAGTATATACAGCGGATGTTACATTAAAATACTCATCAACATGTTTAAATATTGGTTTAATTAATTCAAAAGACTTATACCATAAAAAATCTCCCGTTTTAGAAATACTTGCAACTCCATAAGCTATAGCTGCTGAAGTATTTTGAGATGACCAGGGTTGTTTTAATGTTAAATAAAATCCGTTTGAATGTTCTAAAATATTAAGAACGATAAATTTTTCGATCCCTTTAAAAAATGAAGGAGGTAATGTTTTTTCGAAATTTTTGTTTTGATCTTTAGGAGAAATATATTTCACTTTCACGCCTAGTTCTGAAACGGCAGTATATAATAAATCTCCATTCTTTAATTGGAAAAAATTAGAAGTTAGTGATGAAATACCCTTTAGATTAATATCCATAGCTGTTAATTGTTCCTTGTTTTTTCAAGATATCCAATGGCCATAGATCGTATAGTTGACTGCACATCTTTTCTTTCAGCAAGAGCGGTTACACAAGCTATATTACCTTCGTTATCTAATTTATATTGTTCAGATTTCAATCTTAGCCCTTCAATTTCTATAGGCAATTTTTTAGAAAAGATGACTTTATCATTAATTAAATCATAATTTATTAATTCTGTATTTTCATATATTTCGGTATGTATACCTGTTTTATTTTCTTTTTCACGGAAATTTTTCAAAACAACCAATGCTGTTTTATAGTCAGGACTATAGGTTAAATAAAAATCACCTGCAAATTTACCTGTTTTTAAAATAGCTCCAAGTTCTATGTTTTTTTCATTTACTAAATTCTCATCCAATGTTTTTAAATAAACATAGTAATCGCTTGCATAGATTAAAGAATAAAAAATATAAAATTTATTGTTTTTATAAACCACTTCTACTTTACAAGAGGCATTACAATTGTCAAATATTTTTTTATTAAAGTCTTGCAATACAATTGTTTTACTATCTGTTAATTCTAAACTAGTGCTGTTTAATTTATAGATAGTAAGCTAATAATAGGTTTATGCATTTCTATAGTATAAAATATCGAATTCCCATTTGATTCTCCAAGCCAAAACATACCATCGCTTTTAAGTTGAGGGATTTCAGAACTTTCCGTTGTTTGAGAGAAAGTTCGAGTAGAGCTAGCTACAAAAAATAATAATAAAATGATTGGGATTAATTTCTTCATATTTCAATATTTGAGGTGAAAATACTGTTTTTTGTTTAAACAAAAAAACCTCCTCGATTTCACGAGGAGGTTTTTGAATAAATATTATTCAAAAAAGATTAAGCTTTAGCCGCTTTTTCCATTACTACTTTTCCTTTGTAGTAAAGTTTTCCTTCAAACCAGTGAGCACGGTGAAATAAATGAGCTTCACCTGTTGTTGTATCTTTAGCAATCGTCATTGTTGGAGCTTTGTAAGTTGAACGACGAGAATCTCTACGTGATCTGGATAGTTTTCGTTTTGGATTAGGCATGGTATTTAATTTTAATTATTGTTAAACTTTATATTTTTTAATTTATCCCATTCAGGATTTTCACTCGGTTCTTCTTCTATTTTTAGTTCGTTGTATTTAGCTAGTGTTTCTTCGTCACATTCAACATCTATATCTAAGTCTTCATCTTCACAAGGTACTTTACGACTTGGAATTGAAAGCTCTATGTATTCAAATAGATATTGTGCAAAGTTGGCTTCATCAACTCCTTCTTTAAGTACTAATATTTCATCATTACTTTCCTCCGGGTTGCCATGTTTAATCACTAATTTTTCTTGTCCACTAATAGGACAATTATACTCAACTAAACAACGGTCACAGCTTAATTTTACAGTGCCGTCAAAAGTAAACATAATATGCATCAACGTATTTTGCTTTACTAATTTAGCTTTAACCTGTATATCAGCTTCGGTTATTTCACTTTCACTAAATTGCTCAAAGAACTTGTTTTTAATCTCAAATTCAAATTGGTGTTCACCCATTGATAAACCGCCAAACTGTATTTTGTACTGACTTTTACCCATAGCTTATTTCCAAAATGGACGGCAAATATACACTTTTTTTCAATCTTATCAACAAATTAGCAAAAAACAATCGCATTTTATCAAAATATATAAAAGCTTGTTAATTACGAATTTGGCTACTCGTTGCTTCTCACGAGGCATTTTGGCAAAAACCAACTGCCTTTATAGTTTTCAATCAAAATCAGCTCATTTTGGCAAGAAATGTATAGATTTTGGCTATTTTTCTTCAATTTCCATGCATTTCCAGCTTTAATTTGCTCAATAATAATGTTTTTCAAATCCTCTTTTGGAGTATTTTTATTCTTTTTTCCGATTTCAAAACCTAATTCATTATTTCTCAAATCCATCACACAAGCCAAACTATCGGCTCTTTCGCCAAATTCTTGATGATTTTTATAAAAAAAATACCTGTTTCCTTTTTCATGGGCATTCCCCAGTTTTCTGAGTTTTTTTTCTTTTACAAAGCGTGATAAATAAGCCATTGTAAATGTATGTCGAAAAGCATCTAATGTTCCCCCATTCTCAAGCGTATCCAATTGTTTAGATTTTTTAACATCTAGATATATTTGCATTGATTCTTTCAAATGTCGTTGAACTTTTTTTGCGGCAAAAGGATGCATAAATGCCCATCTATACTCGTACTTACTGATTTCATGTTGCGCAAACAGATTTTTTGCCGAATACAAAAAAAGGCAACAGGAAATGATATATTTTGATTTTAACATTGATTTGTTAGCAATAGATAGGTATAAAACGCTAATTTAATCAATCCATTTCATATCTTTGAAAGTGATGGACTTTAAGAATGACATAGCTAAACGATTTTTTAGTAAGCAAGATATTGGTGGGGCTGAAAGCATCAACGATTTGCGCGATAAAGAATTTAGTGGTAAATCATTAACGGCTGAAGAAAAATTTGCCTTAGCCAACTTTGATAAATATCGTTTAAACATCTTAAATTCTCAAGAAAACGAAGAACAATTTCATTTACACTACCGTCAAATACAAGTTATTTCTAACCTTGGCGACTGGAGAGAGTTTTTAAAAGACGAATACAGTAAATAACCTCAACTAAAATATACAAAAAAAGTGCTTCCTAAAACGAAGCACTTTTTTATTTTTATATTAATAATAACTTTACCTTTGTAATACTTGCAAAAAGCTCGTAAAGATTATTAAATAGATATTATTTAAATTTAAAATATAACATTATGTACGCAAAAACTTTAGGTCAGTTTATCATTGAAAAACAAAATGATTTCCCATTTGCAAAAGGCGAATTATCACGATTATTGCGTGATATTGGTATTGCGGCAAAAATTGTGAATCGTGAAGTTACTAAAGCTGGTTTAGTAGAAATTTTGGGTGAAACAGGTGATACTAACGTGCAAGGCGAAAGAGTTAAAAAACTTGACGTGTTTGCAAATGATCAATTCATAGCCGCTTTAAAAGCAGGTGGAGAATGTTGTGCTATTGCCAGTGAAGAGAATGAAGATATTATCCCTATTGATACAGAGATTTCAAAAAACGCCCGTTATGTTGTAGCGATGGACCCACTAGATGGCTCTTCAAACATTGATGTAAACGTATCTATTGGAACAATTTTTTCTATTTACCGTCGTGTAAGTTTAAGCGGACCAGGTACACACGAAGATTTTATGCAGCGTGGAACCGAGCAAGTAGCTGCAGGATATATTATATATGGCTCTTCGGCAATGTTGGTTTACACAACTGGCAAGGGCGTTAATGGATTTACATTAGATCCTAGCATTGGAGAGTTTTGTTTATCTCATCCTCAAATGCAAATGCCAAAAGATGGTAAGACTTATTCTATTAATGAAGGAAACTACTTACATTTTCCTGAAGGTGTAAAAAAATACATTAAGTATTGTCAAGAAGAAGATAAAGCAACGAACCGTCCATACTCAAGCCGTTATATTGGTTCTGGTGTTGCTGATATTCACCGTAACTTAATTACTGGTGGTATTTATATTTATCCAACAACCACTAAATCTCCTAATGGTAAATTACGTTTATTATATGAATGTAATCCACTGGCCTTTATCATTGAGCAAGCTGGCGGTGTTGCAACAGATGGTTATAAACGTATTATGGAGTTAGATATTACCGAGCTTCATCAGCGCACGCCTTTATTTTTAGGTTCTACGGAGATGATGAAAACATCAATGGCATTGATGGAAAAATATAAAGAAGCATCTGTTTAATGTTTAATTAAAAATGTCATTTATTTTTTGGTTATTATTTAGTACATTAGATTGATAATGGAATATATGCCTACGTCTATAACCGAAAAACAAGTAAAAGAAGAATTTTATAAATCTACTGAGAAGGCTCATATAATTGTTAGCTGGATTGGTATTTCTTTAAACTTAGTTTGGTTTTTAGGTGACTACTTAAGTATTCGTGATTTTTGGATTCCATTTTTGATTTTTAGAATTGCGGTTTCTGGAATAAGTGCCATTGCTTTATTAGCAAGGAACCTATTAAAAATTAGTATATACACCTGCATGTTTATTTTAGTGTTAGGTATTTCTGTTCAAAACGCCTATATGTGGAGCGTAATGGATATTCCACATTTGCAAAAACATGCCTTTGCTTATATGGTGCTATTTATAGGGGTTGGAATGATGGTGCTTTGGGAAATGAAACTATCTATCATATTATTAATAGCAACAATAGTTAGTAATGTTATTTTTTATATTTTAAATAGTCCGTTAACCGTCGATGAATTTATCACTAACGGAGGTTTATTAGTTTTAACTGTGCTAATATTTTGTGTATTCCTCATCAGAAACCGTTATCGCCTGACCTATAAGGAAATCAAAAGCAGACTAGAACTAGAAAAATCAAAAGCTTTAATTGAGTTGCAAAAACAAGAAGTTGATGAAAAAAACGAAGAAATTATTAGTAGTTTAAGGTATGCCAAACGTTTACAAGAAGCTCTTTTGCCTCCAAAGAATTTATTGGATAGTTTTTTTAAAGAAAATTATTTTATTTTATATAATCCTCGCGATATAGTATGCGGAGATTTTTATTGGGCTCGAAAAATAAAATCAACTCCCACTGAAGGAAAACCGAGAGATTACTTATTAATTGCGGTGGCAGACTGCACTGGACATGGTGTGCCTGGTGCTTTTATGAGTTTACTTGGTTCTAATTTTTTACATCAAAGTGCTGTAGAAAAAGGTGTGAATACACCCGCACAAGCTTTAGATTTTTTAAATCAAAAAATTATTACCACTCTTAATCATGGTTACGGCGAAGAAAAAATACGAGATGGGATGGATATTTCATTGATAGCTATTGATTTAGAAACTAAACAATTAGCCTACTCAGGCGCCAATAATCCTGTATATATATTGAGAAATAAAACATTAGAAACACTAAAGGCAAATAAACAAGCGATTGGCAACATGAATGAGGTCGCATTACCTTTTGATAATATAGTAACTCAATTGCATGATGGTGATTGTATTTACTTATTTACAGACGGTTACGCTGATCAGTTTGGTGGACCAAAAGGAAAAAAATTAATGCGAAAACAATTTGAAGAAGTATTAATTGCAAACTCCGAAAAAACTATGCTCGTCCAAAAACAAGCGCTGCAAAACACCTACAATAATTGGAAAGGTGACTTAGAGCAAGTAGATGATGTATGTGTAGTTGGAATTAGGGTTTGATTTGCAAAAAACAAAAAGCCATCTACTCGTCGGTAAATGGCTTCTTAATTATATAAAAATAACATTACATTGCTGCGTAATCTGTTGTTTTAATTACAGCCCCTGTTTCATCCCACTGAGTCCAAGTTCCTACTTTTTCTCCGTCTTTATACTCCATTTGAAATAATTTATTTCCTTTATCGTCATAAACCATCCAAGTGCCATCTTTTTTATCGTTTTTATAACGAGCCTCTGCGATAGCAGCGCCATTTACGTTAAAACGAGTCCATAAACCAAACTTTACATTATTTTCATATTGTCCAATTTCTTGTTTCTGCCCATTCTCAAAAAACTTAACAGTCTCGCCATCCAACTTACCATCTTTAATTGTTAAAACTTCCTTAACGGCACCACTTGCATAATACAGAGTTTGTTTTCCTGTATAGGCATTTTGATTTTGCGTATAAGAGCCGTTATCAAAACTAATGTCTTGAGAAAAAGCTAAACTTGCTGAGAATAAACAAGCTAAAAGAATTAAATTTTTCATGATTTCTGGTATTAAATTGTGAGTACTAGAAAATCTCTATCTGATTTCTAATACAATTATACCAAAATATACAATAAATTGTTGCAAGGATAACAAAACCTTAACCTTAACTTTACATTGAAAATTACTTATTCAGACTCTAAATCAATTTGAAGATTACTCGAATTGCCTTGAAGTTCCTTTAAATTAAGGGTTTTAGAAGAATATCCTACTTGAGAAATCTCTAATGTTAAATTTTCAGAAGGAATTACCTCTAAGTAGATGAAAAAGTTACCGTCTAGATCAGAATAGAAGGTTTTTTCGCAATTTGAACAAGCAATTTTTACACCCGCTAAGTTTTCGTTGTTTTTAAAATCAATAATTTTACCGCTTAAAATCATGGTTTTTGTTTTAACTGGCTTAGGCATTTCGCCTGCAAAGCCCAATACACAAACAAATACCGTTAAAATAAAAATTAGTATGATTTCCTTTTTCACGTTACAAATTAACCCAACTTAGTTTAAGTTAAGTTAATTGTAATGTTACCAGAATGTTAAACTTTAATATAACTTTACTAAATATTATTTAGATTATGAAAACAGCTATCATTATAGGAGCAACCGGTCTTACTGGCAAAGCTTTATTATATCAATTATTGGAGGATAAACAATTTAGCACAGTCATCTTATTTTTAAGAAAAGACTTAAATATCTCACATCCAAAACTTGTACAACATTGTATTGATTTTAATGCATTAGAGACATACAAAGATTTAATAAAAGGAGATGTGATATTTTGCTGCATGGGAACAACCATTAAAGTAGCAGGTTCGCAAGAAGCATTTAAAAAAGTAGATTATACATACCCGACAGAGTTTGCTAAAATTGCGAAACAAAACAATGTCACAACTTTCTGTTTGCAAAGTTCATTAGGCGCAAATTCTAAATCCAACAATTTTTATTTAAAAGTAAAAGGAGAAACCGAAGACTATCTTCGTGCCTTAAATTTCGTTTCATTCACAAGCTTTAGGCCTTCTATGCTATTAGGCAATCGTGTGGAATTTAGAATAGGTGAAACTATTGGTAAAATAGTTATGCAAGGTTTATCCTTTATGTTTATCGGAAAATTAAAACGCTACAAAGCCATACATGTTAATCAAGTGGCAAGTGCTATGATTAAACATTCGACTGCAAATAAAACCGGAAATATAATTATTGAAAACGAAGAGATGTTCTAAGATGTATTATAAAACAAAGAGAATCAATATGATTCTCTTTGTTTTATAAATAGCAAATGATTATTTACGGGTAACTGTTCCAATAGGGATAGCAGGCAATACAGTTGCTGTATATATTGGTGATGCTGAGCCACTTGGATATGAAGTTCCACTTGCTGTACTATAAAATAAATACACCACAGTACCAACTGGATATGTAGGTACTATGTTATATCTAGCATTTCCGCTGTTATATGTTGCTGGAAGAACGCCACTTGTAAAAGGGCCAGAAGCAGAAGTGGCACAGTGTGCGTACAATGTATTTTGATAAAAAGAAGCGGTTCCTGAACTGAAGACAGTATATAATTTTGTAGATCCAAAATTAGTAACTAACATATTACTGTTTGATGTAATCAAAGGACCTGCTACTTTATTGCTAACTGTTTCGTCTTTTTTATTTTCAAGAGAAGTTTGATTTGGAGTCACGGTTGCTTTTTTACAAGATGTTATTGAAATAGTGAATAAAACAATTAGTGACAATGATTTAAATAGTGAATTCATTTTTTTAATTTTTAAATTAACGCTTACTCTGATGGTTTTCAGCAATCCCAATAAACTCATTTGACTAGTATCATGTGTTTACGGAACAAAACTACAACACGTATAAACTAAAAAATATATCCGATTAATAAGTGGCGTTATTTAGTAAATAAGTGGCAGTAATTAAAAATAAATGGCCTAAATACGAACGATAGACAGTTTCGACAATAAATCGGTTTTTTTTCTTCTTGAAACCTCAACAATTGAATCATCAGTCATTACAACATAGCCTCCATCACCTTTAATATATTTTACTACATGTGATAAATTAATTAAACAAGAGTTGTGTACTCTAAAAAAATTAAAATCAGATAACAATTCTTCATATTCTTTAAGAATTCTTGAAATTGTAAGCTTGCTTTTGTTTTTCAAAAAAATATGAGTATAGTTTTCATCTGCAACGCATCTTATGATATCATTTGCATTTATCATTTGAAGTCCTTCAAAAGTGGGAACAGCGATTATAGCATTATTGCCTTTTGTTTTTAAGTTAGACAGTAGCATTTCAATGTTTTGTTTTTTGGGTGATGCTACTACTTGTTTTGCGGAAATTTTATTAATTGCATTAACTAATTCATCAGAATCAATAGGTTTAAGAAGATAATCGAGTGCACTATACTTAATAGCCTTAATTGCATAATGATCATATGCTGTTGTAAATATCACATTGAAACTAGGGTTGTCTATTTTTTCTAGTAATTTGAATCCATTTTGAAATGGCATTTCAATGTCTAAAAACACAAGGTCTGGCATTTCATTTTGAATACTAAAATATGCAGAATCAACGGAATCACACATATTAATTATATTAATATCAGGGCAATACATAGCAATCAAATTTTTAAGTGTAATTCTACTTTTCTCTTCATCATCAACAATCAAAGTTTTTATCATAATTATCTTAAAAAAGTTATTAATAAAATGGTAAATTTAACACGACACGAGTTCCAATTGGATGATTCCAGTTATCATACAAATCAAATATATTCATAGTTAAATTACTATTATTTTTTTGATTTATAATATCAAGTCGTTCTTGAGTAATAGACATACCTACTGATTTATGAAATTCATTATGTTTTGATTTTAAAATTTCATTTGATTTTACTCTTCCAATACCATTATCTTCAATAATACAAACTAATCCTTGATCCTTTAAATCTAAACTGATTTTAATTTTACCTATATTGTTTTTGTGCATCAATCCGTGCCAAATAGCATTTTCAACAAAAGGTTGAATTAACATTGATGGAATATGAATAACTTCAGTGTCAATTTTCTCACTGATTTCAATAGAATATTCAAACTTATTCTCAAACCTTAATGATTCTAAATCTAAATATAAATTTAACGCCTCAATTTCTTTGTTTAAAGGGATTGAAGCTGGCTTTGAATTATCAACAACATATCTAATTAGTTTTGCAAATTTAGAAAGGTATTTTTGAGAGGAAACAGGGTCGTTATTAGTTATAAAGTATTGCACAGAGTTGATTGCATTAAACACAAAATGAGGATTCATCTGTGCTCTTAATGCCTTTAATTCAGCATTTGAAAGTCTTGTTTGTTGGATGGTTTTTAATTTCTCTCTCTTCTCAATAAAATTTAGTCTGTATTTAAATGCAAAAAAAACAATTAAAGAAAACGTTAAAATTTCAAAAAAAACAAACTGCCATGTTTTCCACCAAGGTTGGGATATATTGAAGAATAACACGGCGGGATTTTGACTCCAATAACCATCATTATTTTTTGCATAAATTACAAACTTATAAGTGCCAGGAGGAATGGTATTAAAAGTTAACGAGGTATATTTAGTATAATTCCAAGTCGTATCCATTCCTTCCAACTTATACTTATATAAAATTGTTCCAGGTTCTTTATAAGAAATTCCATTATACTTAATCGTTAAGAAATTTTCAATGTGACTTAAACTTTTTAAATCTTTTAAATCTCTACTTTCATTATTAATTAAAACATCAGAAATATAAACTGGTGGCGAAAACATATTATTTTTAATGTTACTCGTTTTAAAAATCGATATTCCATTATTGTGAACAAGCCATAATTTTTGTTCAAATTCAATTATTTCATTTACTTCATTAGTTAATAATCCATTTTCAGAATAAAAATTATTAATATAGTATTTAAAAGGTTGATGGCTAGTAATTATAATTTTATTTAAACCGTTGTTTGTTCCAACCCAAACTACCCCTGAAGAATCTATAAAAACAGTACGGCACATATTACTTGATAATCCATCCTCCTTCTTGATTTGATGATAGGTATTCCCATTTTTAATTATAATTCCTTCCCCCCTACTGACAAACCATAAATACCCATAATTATCCTCGTCTATGTCAACTATTCTTGATAAATATATTCGATTTTCATCTTTTCCTACATTTATTAATCCATTCTGTTTATCATATGATAGCAACCCAGCGCTAGAACATATCCAAATCTTATCTGTTTTATCTTGGTAAATATTATCAGAATAATTAGGCAACGTAACTGACCATAATTCATTAAAATCATTGTTTGGTGTATTTTCTTTCAAAACTCTAGATTGTAGAGATATTAAATTTCCTTGGTTAGATTTTATCAGTTTTTTAGCAATAACTCTTCTAGATTTAGAAACTAATTTTGTCTTATTTGAAAACTCATAAATATTTCCTATAGCGGAAATATATTTTTTATCACTATTAAAATCTAAAACACTGGTTATTTCATTTGGTTCTTTATTATTATCTCTCTTATTATATACATTTAATGTTTTAATTTTTAATCCGTTAAAAAAACTTAATTCCCCACTCAAATGACCAGAAACAACCTCGTTATCAAACACACCAATTGTTGAAATACTACTTTCAGATAATCCATTTGTACTTGTATAATATTTAAAATTTCTATACGGCAAATAAAATATTCCATGTCCTTTAGTGCAAAGCCATAAATTATTTTCTTTATCGTGTTTAAGTGATGTGATGATTTTTCGGTCAAACTTTTTAGTTAAATCATTTAAATCATTGGGGGTTTTATTATGAAAAGATATTCCGTTATAAGTTCCTATTAATATTCCTTTATCATGATCTTCTAATTCACAAATAACAACATCGTCTTCACACCATTGTTTAATTACACCTGATGAATTAAAATTAACAATTGTATTATCTATCGAAGTTAAATAACTTTTATCTTTTAGCTTTGTAACATAATATCTGTAAGGCCCATGATCTTTATTGTTTGTGGTAAAACATATTTCTTGCTTTTTTTCTCCTTTTGAAAATAAATGTATTAGGTTATTTGATTTAGAATTTCCACCATAAACATATCCATTTTCTATTTCATAAATATACTCGCCATTATAGTTTATATTTATTTGTTCAATAAATCTGTAGCCATTAGTAGATGGGATTTTAAAAACACAATTAGTTGTTAATCCTAACCATAAATTATCCTTTGAATCAACATAAATAGATGTGATAGATGCAATATTTAATAACTTTGTTAATGAATCATTACAAGCTAATGAATATAATTTATCGTTATATAAATATGCGAGTTTTCCAGATAGTGTTCTAAACCAAATGCTATGCTTATAATCTTCATAAATTCCAAATATAGTATTATCAGGAAGACCATCTTCTGTGGTGTAATTTTTAAATTCATAACCATTATATCTACTCACTCCCATGTCAGAAGCAAACCATAAATAGCCATTATCATCAACAAGCATTTCGTAAACTTCCGAAGAAGGTAGCCCGTCTTTTACATTAAAATTACGTACTAAATTAAACTGAGAAAATAAGAGATTAGATAATAAGTAAAACAGGAAAGTAAACGCAAACTTTCTATAAATTGTGTGTAAACTTATTTGCATTTACAAAAAAACATTAATACTCGTGAAATACTCATTAAAAACTAATGAATACCAGTACTAATACTTTCACGTTTCATTGGATTAACCGTTAAAACAGGAACATTACTAGTTTCAATAATTTTTGTAGAAATAGCGCCGCCAAACATTTCTCCAATACTTAAATCTCTTTTGTTCATTAATACAATTAAATCGCAATCGTTATTGTTCGCATAAGCAACAATGGCTTCGGCAGGGCTGTTAGATGGAATTGATTTATTAGTACAAGCTACTCCTCTATCTTTAATGTATTTTTTTACTTGATTTAAATACGGTAATAATTCGTTTTCGTATTTCTCGTCACTAGGACTGAATACAGAAACAATTTTAATGGTAGCGCTATAATATTTTGCTAATTGCACAACAATACCAACTTTTTCGCGGCTTTGTGCACTTAAATCAATCGGCATTAAAATATTAGAACAACTATTTCTATTATCTTTTGAACGCATCGTAATTACAGGGCATGGTGCGTTTTTAATAAATTTACTAACGTTTGTTGCACCTAAAAAACTTCTAAAACGCACTTGAGTATCTAAGCCAATCACAATTAAAGCACAACTTAACTCTTCTGCTTTTGGATCAATTAGTTCATAGATGTCTCCTTTTAAGTTCAAAAATTCCGCTTCTATTCCTGCATCTTTTTTAATATTTGCTACAATCTCTTCTAAATCTTTTTGATGCTCTTGATTACTATTTGGAGATGCATGCATCACGATTATTTTAGAATGTGTGAATTTTGCTAGATTATAAGATTGCTCAATAGCAATTAAAGATTGTTTTGAAAAATCGATTGGAATTAATATAGAGCTGTTTTCTTTAATTAGCATAAAAGTAGATTTTTGCCAAAGGTAAATAAAAATCGATGAATGTCAAATTGAGACATACTAATTAACAGTTAAAAGGGTTTAAAAAAATGTTATTTTTTGATAAAACGTAAATATAATATCAACTAATTTTTAGAACACCATGTAATAGAGTTAACTGTTGATTAACTAAAAATTTCGATCACATATTTAGGAACAATTCCTAATGCTAATGTAAAGATTGTTGTTAAAGCTAATAATAAGATATGAGATGTTTCCATCGTTACTTCTTGCTCACCATCTTCTTGCTTAAAGTACATCGCAATGATTACCTTGAAGTAATAATAAACACCTACCGCAGAAGTTAAGATCGCTAAGATGATTAACCATTTAAAAGTAGTGCCAATCATTACTGAAAAGATAAAATACTTAGCGAAGAAACCAGCTGTAATAGGAATACCTGCTAATGATAACATGGCCACAACCATACAAGCAGCCATAAATGGATGACGTTTTCCTAAGCCATTAAACGCTTCTATGTTTGCATTGTCTTTTGCTTTAGATACATTATATAAAACAGTGAATGCAGCGATAGAACCTACAGAATAAGCTAATGAATAATATAAGATAGCGCTTACACTTGCCATTCCTCTTTGGTTAGCTAAAATTGCCATCAACATAAATGCCGCGTGACTAATACTTGAGTATGCTAACATACGTTTTACACTTTGTTGTGTAGCCGCTGTAATATTTGAAACTACTAATGATAACGCAATCACTACTGCTAATACCATGCTCCATGATTCGTTAACTCCACCAAACACCACTAAGAATAAACGCATAAAGGCAGCAAATGCAGCTGTTTTTACGATTGTACTCATTAAGGCAGTAATCACAGTTGGAGAACCTTCGTAAACATCTGGTGCCCAAAAATGGAACGGAGCCGCACTTACTTTAAATAACATCGCTACTAATACCATTAACACACCTGCATAAAAGAATGCTGGTAAATCGCCTTGAGAGTGAGAAATAAATGAACGAATTGCCATTAAATCAAAACTTCCTGTAGCGCCGTAAATTAATGCAATACCAAATAATAAGAAGCCAGAAGCAAATGAACCCATAATTAAATATTTGAATCCAGCTTCGTTAGATGCTAAATCTCTTTTGCGACTAGCCGCTAATACATACATGGGAATAGAAAGGATTTCAATACCTAAGAACAATGTCGTCATGTTACTGAAACCAGTTAACATAATAGCACCTACTAATGCAAATAATACTAATGCAAAGTGATCGGTTACATGGTCTTGCTCAAAATAATCGTTCGCTAAAATAAACCAAAAGAATGCGGTTACTAAAATCACTCCACTAAATGCTAATGCGACGTTATCAAAACGCATCATGTTAGCAAACATTTCAATATTGGCATTGTTATTCCACTCCATGAAATTAGTAACATAAGCTGCTAAAATTCCAATTAGTACTAATGGATACAATAGTTTTTTGAATTTAAAAATTTCGGCCAACATGGCTAAAACCCCTAATCCGCTAATTATAAAAAGACCTTTCATACGTTTGTTTTATGCTTTATGAATTATGATAATCGTAATTCGAAAATTATTTTTTATTATTTAATGTAAGTTAAAATTGCTTTTGTTCCTTCTTCAGCTAAATCATTTAATGGTTTTGGATATACACCAAATGCAATGATGGCAAAACAAATAATGTATAATACCCATTTATCAGTACTTACTAATGAGCCAAATGCAATAGCCGAATCTCTTTTCTCACCTAACATAATTGCTTGGTAACTGCGTAACATGTATACTGCACCTAAAATAACTGTTAAGCCAGCAAACGCTGCAACCCATGCACCATATTGATACACACCATTGATTAATAAAAACTCACCAACGAAACCGTTAGTTAATGGTAAAGCAACAGAGCCTAACATCACAATTAAAAATAAAACAGCGAAATTCCCATTCATATTTCTAATGCCACCTAATTTTTCCATCTCACGAGTTCCAGTGTGACGCATTAAAATATCGGCAATTAAGAATAAACCTACCACATTAACACCGTGAGCTAACATTTGCATCACTGCTCCTTGAATACCTTGTTGATTAGCTGATAAAATACCTGCTGCAATTAAACCAACGTGAGCAATAGATGAATAAGCAATTAAACGTTTGTAATCTTTTTGTACAATCGCAATACATGATGCGTAGAAAATACCAAACACTGATAAGCCAATTGCTAACCAACCCCACTCTGCTAATGCTAAAGGAGTCACAGGCATTAACCATTTAATTAATCCAAATGTTCCCATCTTTAACATGATACCTGATAACAACATCGTGCCTTGAGTTGGAGCATTGACATAAGTATCAGGTTGCCAAGTGTGTAAAGGAAAGATTGGCATTTTAATTCCGAATGCTAAAAAGATACACCAGAATACTACTGATTGTTGTTGTAAGTTTAACGATTTACCAGCTTCATATAAATCTGTTACTGCCCATGATTTAATTCCTGTTTCAAATCCAGTGTGGTTATATAAATACACTAAACCAACTAACATGAATAAAGAACCAAATAATGTGTAAACGAAAAATTTGAAAGTAATACGTCCGCGATTTTCTCCACCCCATAATAAACAGATAAAGTAAATTGGAATTAAAGCTAATTCCCAGAACACATAAAATAAGAAACCATCGTTAGCAGTAAACACACCAACTAATGCCATTTGCATTAATAAGATTAATCCGTAAAACGAATTTGGTTTTTCGTAAGACGTATTAAATGATGATAAAATAATTAATGGCACTAAGAAAGTGGTTAACAATACCATTAACATAGATAAGGCATCAACACTCACCGCGAAGTGAATCCCTAAAGATTCAACCCAAGGGCAGTTTAACATCAAATCAGCACTTGCAGGGTTGTGTTTAAATTGAAACAACACTACGAGTGATAAAACAAATTCTACAACAGATAAACCTAAAGCAACTGTTCTACTCGTGTTTCCTTTTGTGAAAAACACCAATAAGCTTGCTATAAGAGGTACAATGATTAATAATCCAACTAACATATCTTTTTATTATTTACTTTTTAATACTACTTAATGAATGTGAAAAATAAAATGGCGATAATTCCTAATACCATTCCGAAAATATAAAATCCAATGTGACCTGTTTGTACTTTACGAACTAATGAGCTCACGCCAGTTACAGCGCTTCCAACACCGTTTACAATTCCATCCACTACTTGTAAATCCAAAAACTTATAAAATACTTCTGAAAGTAAATCTAACGGTTTACGAATAACTGCCTCATAAATTTCATCTACATAATATTTATTGTAAATTAATTTTTTGATACCCGTTAATTTTTCATCTTTTGCTTCAGGTAAAATATTATTTTTAATATACACCATGTATGCAAAGAAGATTGTTGCTAAAGCTACTGCTGTTGCAATGAACATTAACGTCCACTCTTTAGTATGATTTAAAATACTAGGATTTTTGTGCGCAATAATTGGGTCTAAATGATGATGAAACCAATTAGTTGTTCCCCAGAATTCTGGTAAACCTAACACACCACCAAATATTGATAATATTGCTAAAACAATTAATGGAATTGTCATCGTGCTTGGAGACTCATGTAAATGATGTTCTTGTTCGTGAGTTCCTCTGAAGTTTCCGAAGAAAGTTAAGAAGAATAAACGGAACATATAGAATGCAGTTAAGATAGAAGCAACTTGACCAAAGAACCATAAAGTTGGACTATGCTCATAGGTATGTGCTAATATTTCATCTTTAGAAAAGAAACCTGATAATAAAGGAAATCCACTAATCGCTAAAGTACCAATAGCCATTACTTTTCCTGTGATAGGTAAATGTTTCCATAAACCACCCATCTTACGCATATCTTGTTCGCCGCCCATGGCGTGAATCACAGAACCTGCACCTAAGAATAATAATGCTTTAAAGAAGGCGTGAGTAGTTACGTGAAATACAGATGAACTATAAGCACCAACTCCCAAACCTAAAAACATTAAGCCTAATTGAGATACAGTTGAGTAGGCTAATACTTTTTTAATGTCGTTTTGAAATAAACCAATAGTTGCTGCAAATAATGCTGTTGCTACACCGACTACCGCCACTACATGAGAAGCTTCTTCAGACATAGAATAGAATACATTTGAACGAACAATCATGTAGATACCAGCCGTCACCATTGTAGCCGCATGGATTAATGCAGACACTGGAGTTGGACCAGCCATCGCATCTGGTAACCAAGTGTATAAAGGTAATTGAGCTGATTTACCCATGGCACCAATAAATAATAATAAAGCAATCGCAGTCACAGTTCCTTCGTTACCGCTAGATGCAATAGAAAACACTTGATCGTAAGAGATACTACCAAAGGTTACGAAGATTAAAATGATTCCCATTAAGAAACCTAAGTCACCAACACGATTCATAATAAATGCTTTTTTAGCGGCATTATTGTAAGCTGTGTTTTTGAACCAGAAACCAATTAATAAGTAAGAACATAAACCTACTCCTTCCCAACCCACAAACATAATTAGGTAGTTGTTACCTAATACTAATAACAACATGAAGAATACGAATAAATTTAAATACGTGAAGAAACGAGCAAATCCTTCGTCATCGTGCATATAACCCATAGAATAAATATGGATTAAGAACCCAATACCTGTAATGATTAATAAAAACCAAGATGATAATGGATCTACTAAAAACTCGAAAGGAATTTTTAATGTATCAGAGTTTATCCAAGAGAATAAAGGAACAATTTGAGATTTAACCTCAGAATGTTCTAATTCCATAAATATGAGCAACGATACTACAAACGATGCTAATACAGCTAAACTAGCTATCCAACCAGATAAGCTTTTGCTGATTTTTTTACCAAAAAATCCGTTTATTATAAAACCTAATAAAGGGAATAATGGAATAAGGGCTACTAATTTAATCATATACTTAGTTCTTTAATCTGCTTAATAAATCAATATCAATTGTTTTGAAATTACGGTACACCATCGATAAAATAGCTAAACCTACTGCAACCTCAGCCGCAGCAACCGCCATAATAAAGAATACAAATACTTGTCCGTTTGCATCGTTGTGTAAAGTTGAAAAAGCAACTAATAATAAATTAACCGCATTAAGCATTAACTCAATACACATAAAAATAATAATGGCATTTCTGCGAGCCATTACACCAACCACGCCAATGATAAAAAGTACTGCGCTTAACATGATGTAAAAATTAATAGGAATTCCGTTTAACATAGTATTTAAGATTTATGAATGTAGATTTAAGAAGTTTTGATTTAATTTAAGAGTTAGTGTTTTTTATATTATTACGTGCTGTTTTTAATGATGATGCGAAAATAGCTGTTAGTTCATTACTTTCATTTAAAAGTTGTTTAAGTTTTTTTGGATCTTTAGTTTCACTTGTTTCTTCAATAATTTCAAACCAGAATTGTGTTTCATCTGATTCTTCTAATACAATATTTAATTTAGAAATAAATTCAGCACTTGAACGTCCTCTTAATGCAGCACGATAGTTAGCTGCAACAGAAGTAGAAGATTTAATTATTTGATAAGAAATAACATCATTTGCTTTTGATTTTGGCAATTCGTTTATGAATCGAATTGTATCAACTGCAAATTGTTTTGTTCTTATTTTTAAATCTACTTTATCCACTTATGCTATTTCTTAAATCTAAAATCTTACTTCGCATTTATATTTGTGTCGCGTTTACCAATCATAATAGCACCAACAAGAGCTGCTAATAATAATATAGAAGCAATTTCGAATGGGAATAAAAATTCGCTAAATAATACTTTACCTAAATTTTTCACTAATCCAATTTGAGAAGAACCGCCATGCACTAATTGTAATTGCTCAGAACCTTTTAAAGCACCAACCATTACAAACAATAACATACCACCAATTGTTCCAGCAATTAATCTGGTAGCAATGTGTTTACGAGGCTCCGTATCAGCATTCAAATTCATTAACATGATGATGAATAAGAATAATACCATAATAGCACCAGCATATACAACGATATGAACCACTGCTAAAAATTGTGCGTTTAATAATAAATAATGTCCTGCAATACAGAAGAACGTTAATACTAAATATAAAACTGAGTTAACTGGGTTGCGAGTAAAAACAACCATAAGCGCGAACATAATAGCAAGGAATGATAAAATTCCAAAAAGCCATTGTGTAATTGTGTATCCTAACATATTTTTATTTAAGATTTAAGATTTTTTGATTTAAGATTTAACCTAAACCGCAAATCTGATTTATTTTTTATTTTTAATTAATTCTAAAATCTTATTTCTAAGTTCTAACTTCTAGTGTTTGTGACCTTTGTTTAATTTTTTTGCATCAAATAATTCGTTGTGTTTTAATCCTTCAACTTTTTTGAATGCTAATACTTCTGGAGTTTGACGTTTAGAAACATCTATACGCGCATCCATTTTTTCAACTAATTTATCTTTACCGTAAATAAAATCTTTACGTTCGAATTGTGCATCAACTAATCTATCTGTTAAAAAGATAGCTTCTTTCGGACAAGCTTCTTCACATAAACCGCAGAAAATACAACGCAACATGTCAATTTCATAAGTTGCTGCATATTTTTCTTCACGGTATAAATGCTCTTCGCCTTTTTTACGTTCTCCACTTGTCATGGTAATTGCTTCTGCAGGACAAGCCACCGCACACATACCACAAGACGTACAACGTTCTGCTCCATTATCATCACGTTTCAACACATGCTGACCACGATATACTGGCGCAATAGGACGTTTTACATCTGGATAATTAATGGTAGGTGATTTCTTAAACAAGTGGCTTGCAGTAATCATCATCCCTTTCGCAATAGCGGGCAAATACATTCTTTCAGCAAGACTTTGCTCTTTATTTGATACGACTACTTTTCTGTTTGTTAATTGCATTTTCAATATTTTTTAAAAATGAATATTACCTCTAATATATTCTACTACTACAGTTGCTGCTAAATTAAATAGCGATAACGGTAATAACGTTTTCCAACCTAAGTTCATTAATTGATCATAACGGAAACGTGGTAATGTCCAACGAATCCACATGAATAAACAAATGAAACCAAATATTTTTGCTAATAAAACACCAAAGCCAATTAAAGACACCATCGCCGAACCTTCTGCTAATCCTAAGTTCGCATAAATCTCATGTGCAAATGGGAAGTTATAGCCACCAAAATAAAGAGTCGCAATAACTGCCGAAGAAATAAACATATTGATGTATTCAGCAAATAAGTATAAACCTAATTTCATAGATGAATACTCGGTATGGTAACCACCAACTAATTCTGTTTCACACTCGGGTAAATCAAATGGTGCACGATTGGTTTCTGCTAATGCACAAATAAAGAAAATTAAAAATCCTAAAGGTTGCCAAACAATATTTGCTAATCCTGCATCTTGTCCTTCAACAATGGATTTTAAACTTAAAGAACCACCAGAAGAAATAATTAAAGCAATTAAAGCAATACCCATTGGGATTTCGTAGCTAATCATTTGTGATGATGCACGAACGGCTCCTAATAAAGCGAATTTATTATTTGATGACCAACCACCAATCATAATACCATACACGCCAATAGAAGCGACACCTAATAAATAAATCACACCGATATTAATATCAGTAATTTGTAAATCATAGGTTTGACCGCCGATGATTACTGGTTTAGCCCAAGGCACCACAGCACTTGTTATAACTGCTGTTACCATAAATAACGAAGGACCTAAAATAAATAGTGCACGATTAGAAACATTAGGAATGATTTCTTCTTTCATGAACATTTTTACACCATCTGCAACTGGTTGTAATAAACCACCCCAACCAGCTCTGCTTGGTCCTTTTCTATCTTGTAAAAAAGCGGCAAATTTTCTTTCCCATAAAGTAGCGTATGCTGCGGATGCAAGTAAGAGAACAAAAATTCCCACGCACATAATTGCTTTGTATATTATAAATGCTGTCATATTAGATTTAAGATTTAGGATTTAAGATTTAAGATTTACTAAACTTAAACTTTAAATCGTATTTCATATGTTTAAATTATTTGTTTTTTTGTTGTCATATGGTATAACCAGTTTAATCATGTACGTTTGTGTTTAAGGCAAACATTGTTATTTCATATTTTTTCTTTTTGTTTTTTTTACTTCTAACTTCTAAAATCTTACTTCTTTAGGGTCTTTTATTTATCGGTATAAATCCAAGTGCTTTTTGTTGTTTCATCACTTGCACTTTTAATTCATTTAAATGATTGTAATGATTTTGAGAAATTACACTGCTTCTATGAACTGGTGATGGTCCTTCAATTTTCCAATCAGATGTTTTCTTTCTATCAAAACGGCAAGTATTGCAAATGAACTCTTCTGCTTCTCCCCACTGATCTTTACGCGCAGTAACACGTAAAACTTCTTCCCCTTTCATCCATAAACGAACTTTACCAGAACATTTTTTGCAATCACAACTCGCATCCACTGGTTTAGTAAACCAAACACGAGATTTGAATCGGAATGTTTTATCTGTTAATGCACCAACTGGACAAACATCAATCACATTACCTGAAAAATCATTTTCAATCACGTTCTCAATATATGTAGAAATCTCTGCTGCATCACCACGGTGCATCACACCGTGAACACGATTATCGGTTAATTGCTCAGCTACTTTTACACAACGGAAACACATAATGCAACGTGTCATGTGTAACTGAACGTACTTACCAATATCAATTTTTTCAAACTCTCTACGAGGAAATTCGTAACGTGTTGTTGCAGCACCATGTCCGTATCCTAAATCTTGTAAAGAACATTCTCCCGCTTGATCGCACACAGGGCAATCAAGAGGATGGTTTACTAATAAAAATTCAACTACACCTTTACGTGCTTCTAATACATCTTTATTAGTGACATTTTCTACAACCATTCCATCCATCACCTCTGTACGGCAACTAGCCACAGGTTTAGGCATTGGAGTAGGATTTGCGGCACTACCTTGTGTTACTTTTACAATACAAGTACGGCAATATCCACCACTGGTTTTTAATGAAGAATAATAGCACATGGTTGGTGGAGCTACCTCCTGACCGATCATACGTGCTGCTTGAAGAATTGTGGTACCCTTTGGTACATCAATTTCTATTCCATCTATCGTTACTTTCATTCTTTAATTATTTCAAAATCTTTTTTATATCTTCTTTTAATTCAGGCGTTCGTTTTATTACAAAAAGCCACATTTGTTCATAATCAACTGTGTCGTAAGCATGAGCTAAAAAATTTCTTAATCCTATAATACTTTCTCTATTTCTAATTTTTAATGCTACTTCAGGGCTTAGTGTTGTAATTTTTTTTATTAATTCTCCTATAATTAAAAAGTTTCTTTCACTTGTTCTTTTATAATATATGCCTTTACTAAATCCCTTACTTGTTTTTGCATCTTTTTTTATTTCTTCTAATTCAGCAATAATAAGTAAAATATCTTTTAAATATTCTTTAACTAGTTTTTCGCCCATACAACAAAATTTTATCTTTATTAATAGACTCTTTAATTCGTGTTTTTAATGCTTTTTTATAAAATAATAAATCAATTGGTTTTTTTAAAGCGTGAATCAATTCTTCTTTAAACCAAAAATAATTATCTGTAAACTCATTATTATCTTCCTCTTTTTCAAAATCCACTAATAAATCAATGTCACTGTAAAACTGGTAATCTTTTCTTGCAGCCGATCCAAATACATATAACTCCTTTACCTTATGCTCTTTGCATATAGCTTTTATTTGAGTGATATTATTTATTATAATTGGCGCTAGCATCAACTGATTTTAAGCTCTAATTTTATTTAATCTATCGTAATGAGAAATATCTACAAATTTTTTCTTTTGTGCAATTTCAATAAATTCATGTTTGAAGTGGCGAATAGCTGCTGCTACTGGCCATGCTGCTGCTTCTCCTAATGGACAAATTGTTTTCCCTTCAATTTTACTTTGAATGTCCCACAATAAATCTACATCACTTTCATTAGCAGTTCCATCTAAAAACTTCTTTAATATTTTTTCCATCCAACCTGTTCCTTCACGGCAAGGCGAACATTGTCCGCAAGACTCATGATGATAGAAACGAGAGAAGGTAAATAAATTTTTCACAATACTTGTGTCTTCGTCCATAGCAATAAAGCCACCAGAACCTAACATAGTACCTGTTAAGAAACCACCGTCCGATAAACTTTCATAAGTCATTAAACGAGGCTCGCCTTTAGCAGTTTTTAAAATTAATTCAGTTGGTAAAATTGGCACCGAAGAACCACCCGCTACTACTGCTTTTAATTTTTTTCCATTACGGATACCTCCGCAATATTCTTCGCTATAAATAAATTCTTCAACGGTAATTCCTAATTCAATTTCGTAAACACCTGGTTTATTAATATGTCCAGAAGCAGAAATTAATTTTGTACCAGTAGATTTTCCTATACCAATTTTAGCATATTCTTCTCCACCCATGTTTACAATTGGAACCACAGCGGCAATAGTCTCAACGTTATTAACAACCGTTGGGCAACCCCATAAACCAGCTACAGCTGGGAATGGTGGTTTGATACGTGGATTACCACGCTTACCTTCCAATGATTCTAATAAAGCAGTTTCTTCTCCGCAGATATAAGCGCCACCACCAACTTGTATATAGCAATCGTGAGAGAAATCAGTTCCTAAAATATTTTTTCCTAACCATCCTGCAGCATACGCTTCAGCAATAGCAGCCTCTACAATACGAGCTACATAAAAATATTCGCCTCGGATATAGATGTAAGATGTTTTTGCCCCTAATGCAAATGAAGAAGTAATCATTCCTTCAATTAATGCATGAGGGATTTTTTCCATTAAGTAACGGTCTTTGAATGTTCCTGGTTCAGACTCATCCGCATTACAAACTAAGTAACGAGGAACGCCTTCTGGTTTCGCTAAGAAACTCCATTTCATTCCCGTTGGGAAACCCGCACCGCCACGACCTCTTAATCCTGATTTTTTAACTTCTTCAGTGATTTGATCTGGTTGCATTGTTTTTAATGCTTTCTCTACAGAAGCATAACCACCGTGTGCACGATAAACCTCGTATGTATTTATCCCAGGTACTTTATCGTTATGTATTAATAATTTTCTTCCCATTTCAATTTTTATTTTTTCTTCTCGACTACGCTCGAAGTGACAAAATATTAAAGAGTGTTTTTATAATCTAAATCAGTATAACTTCTTAATCTTCCTTCGTTTTTGTAGGTTTCTAAAATAGCATCTACTTTTTCGTAAGTTAAATTTTCGTGGTAGCTAGCTCCGCATTGTAACATGGGCGCTGTTCCGCAAGAACCCAAACATTCGGCTACTTTTAAAGAGAACATTCCATCTTTAGTTGTTTCACCAACTTTGATATTTAATTTTTTCTCAATGTATTTAACGATGTCTTCTGCACCATTTAACCAACAAGAACTTGTTTGACAAACTTCTAATACACATTTGCCCATTGGCTTTAAGTTATACATCGTGTAAAATGATGCCACTTCAAATACCTCAACTGGACGAATTTTTAAAATAGATGCCACATAATCCATTGTTTCTGGGCTTAACCATCCACCAAATTCAGCTTGCGCTAAATGTAAAATTGGCAATAAAGCCGATTTCTGTTTTCCTTCAGGATAACGAGAAATAATAGTTTGTGCCGTTTTCATCGCTTCCTCGCTGAAAACTGTTTCAGCGCGTTTAGCGCTATCAAATTTTTGTGCTCCGTGTACTTGTGATCCCATTTTAAGCTAAATTAACTACGTCTAACACTACTAATACTCCAAAAATAATCCAACCAATAAACGTTAAATACAATAATAAATTAATCCAAAAATTTAACGTGATTGATTTACCGTCATGCAAGTACATGGCTACTAATGATAATATTGGAAAGAAGCAAAAAATGACTAATAAAATCGTCATAGAATCAACATCTCCACCAGAAGTAGTTGTAGACTTTTTTTGTTTAACAATATCAATAGTTTTGTGACTTACTTTTAGATCTGTTTTTCCTACAGATGCTGTAATAACTTTAGAATCCACTAAAACACTATTATATTTTACTTCGTTAATTTTTTCAGCTTTTACAACTGGAAGACTTTCTGAATTAACTGAAGATATTATCGTTTTAACAGGAGGAAGTTCTAACTCTATAACATCTGATTTTTTAACTTCTGCAGTTTTAGCTAATTTATCAGAGTTGCTATGCTTGGTTGATTCATTACTTTTTTTATGATTGTGAGCAATGTAGTATCCTTTATTATATTTTCTTTTAATTGCTAAACCATTTTTTTGTGAAGCACATGATGATAATAAAACACTCAATAAAACTACTACTGATAAAATTGACCCTACTTTTTTCATTATTATTTTTTATTTTTTATTTATGCGTCTAATTCTCCTGCAATCACATTCATACTACTCATTGTTAAAATAGCATCTGATAACATAATTCCTTTAATCATTTCTGGATATGCTTGATAATAAATAAAGCATGGTCTGCGGAAATGTAAACGGAAAGGTGTTCTACCGCCATCACTGATTAAGTAAAACCCTAATTCTCCATTTCCACCTTCAACACAGTGATATACTTCTCCCTTAGGAATATCTGTTTCACCCATCACAATCTTAAAGTGATAGATTAATGCTTCCATGTTATTATATACTTGCTCTTTTGGAGGCAAGAAGAAATCTGGTAAATCAGCATGCATCGCTCCAGCAGGCATTTTTTTAATAGCCTGTTCAATAATACTTAATGATTGCCACATTTCGTGCTGACGAACCATGAAACGATCGTAAGTATCTCCTTGTGTTCCAACTGGAACTGTGAATGTAAAATCTTCGTAAGAAGAATATGGATTCATCACACGTACATCATAATCAACACCAGCTGCACGTAAGTTAGGTCCAACAAAACTATAAGCTAACGCTCTCTCTGCTGATATTGGCCCGCAATTGACTGTACGGTCCATGAAAATTTTATTACGCTCTAATAAATTAGAAAATTCGGTTAAGCCTTTAGGGAATTCTTTTAAAAATGTATCAATTAAATCCCACGTTTTTTTGCTCCATTCTTTATCAAAACCACCAATACGACCAATGTTTGTGGTTAAACGAGCTCCGCAAATTTCTTCGAAGATTTCGTAAATTTTCTCTCTCCATTGAAAGATGTATAAGAAACCTGTCATGGCTCCAGTATCCACACCAATAACGGAGTTACAAATAATATGATCGGCAATACGAGATAATTCCATAATAATCACACGATGATATTGTGCACGTTTTGGAATTTCTGCTTTTAATAATTTTTCTACGGTCATGTACCAACCCATGTTATTGATTGGCGAAGAGCAATAGTTTAAACGATCGGTGATAGGTGTAATTTGTGCGTAAGGACGACGCTCTGCTAATTTTTCAAAAGCACGGTGAATATATCCAATTGTAGGAACAGCATCGTGAATAATTTCACCATCCATTTTCAATACATTTTGAAAAATACCATGTGTTGCAGGATGCGTAGGGCCAAGGTTAAGCGTAGAGTATTCTTTCTCTTCAATAACTTCCTGATTAACCGAATATGTAGTTTCTTTTTTACTCATTTTTAATTTAAGATTTAAGATTTATCACGCCTTGGCGTGACTAAAATCTGATTTCAAACTTCTTATCTTCCAAACATGCTATCATTTTTGTCGGTTCTTCCTTGATCTTCTAGAGGATATTCTTTTCTTAATGGAAAAATATCCATTTCATCTACATTTAAAATACGTTTTAAGTTTGGATGACCTTTGAATTTTACACCAAAGAAATCGTAAGTTTCTCTTTCCATCCAATTAGCTGCAGGCCACAAATCAGTAGCTGTTGCAACTTCTGGCTTATTAATATCGAAAAAAGTTTTTAAACGAATACGGTAGTTTTTTGGCATGTTGTGTAAATGATAAATCACACCTAACTGTTTTTCGTCAGCTGTTTGCATACCGCATAAATCTGTTAAGAAATGAAAGTTTAATGTTTCATCTTCTTTTAAAAATTTAAGAATGTCGTGTACTTTATCTTTATTTACAGTAAAAACAGGGTAATCGTAAAGTTGCTCTGCTGATTCAATATCTGCAGCAAAGTGTTCTTTCAATTTAGTATTTACAATTTCTAAAAGCTCCATAGTAATTTGAATTATTCTATTCCGTATGAGTTTAACATTTTCTTGTACTCTTCTGATTCTCTTCTTCTGAAAGATTCGTTTTGAGCCATTTCTTGAATTTTTAAAACACCTTCCAAAATTTGTTCTGGACGTGGAGGACATCCTGGCACATAAACATCTACTGGAATAATTTTATCAATACCTTGTAAAACAGAGTAAGTGTCAAAAATACCACCAGTACTAGCGCAAGCGCCAACCGATAATACCCAACGAGGTTCAGCCATTTGCTCGTATACCTGACGCAATGTTGGTCCCATTTTTTTAGCAATGGTTCCCATTACCATTAACATATCTGCCTGACGAGGAGAGAAGCTCAAACGCTCAGATCCAAAACGACCTAAGTCGTAATGAGATGCCATTGTAGCCATGAACTCAATACCACAACAAGACGTTGCAAACGGTAAAGGCCATAAAGAATTTTTACGAGCAAGACCTACAGCATCTTCTAATTTTGTTGCAAAAAAACCAGGTCCTTCTAGTCCTTCAGGACTTTTAGCGATTTCTAGTTTGGTACGTTTTATAATTTCTTTTGCCATTTTTAATTTAAGATTTAAGATTTGTGATTTAAGATTTTTAAAGTTCTTACATCTAAAATCTGATTTCTAACTTCTTAATTTACTCTTCCCACTTCAATGCTTTTTTAGAAAGCATGTAGTAGAATCCAACTAATAATAAGATGATGAATGTGAAAACTTCTACAACACCTAACATTCCTAACTCTTTAAAGTTTACAGCCCAAGGATACATAAAAATTACCTCTATGTCGAAAAGCACAAACAAAATAGCCACTAAGAAATACTTAATGGCAAATGGTAAGCGCGCGTTTCCTTCTGATTCAATACCGCACTCAAAAGAATCTAACTTGATTTTTGTTTTACGTTTTGGCCCTAACCAATGTGATGCAATCATTGTAGTTACTACAAATCCAAGGGCAACGATAAACATTAATAATATTGGTAAATAATCTAAAGGAGATGACTCTGTGTTCATATATAACAATTTAATTATTGATTGTAAGATTAACTAATTTTAAGTAAATCATCAAATATTCGGTCTATTTTTTTAAAGGTTTAATTGTTTAAAAATAGCATAAAAAAAGCCGTTTACTGAAATAATAAACGGCCTTTCCATAAAGATCGAATAAAAACTTACTCTTTTACGAATTTATAAGATGAATTTGAATCGTTAATATTGAATTTAATTTCATAAATCCCTGCTGATAAGTCATTTACAAATACAGCCTCCTTATTGTTTAAATTAACTGAACCAGATTTTACAACTTGTCCTGTAACTGAATAAATAACATAATTAACTGTTTTTTCAACTTTTAAGGCGCTATTAAAGTAAATCATATCCTTTACTGGATTAGGACTTAATTGAATAGTGTTTACATGAGTAGCGTCGGCAACATTTGTTAAAACAATAGTAGTTATAGTTGATGTTTTGGAACAACCAAAGTTGCCATTTACAATAACAGTATAATCACCATCTTGAGTAACCGTATAGGATTGAGCGGTAGCTCCTGGGATTAGTGTACCATTAAAATACCATTGGTTATTTACTAATGAACTAGAAGTTAATATGTTTCCATTTTGTGAAACTGTTGGCACGGCAGGGAAACTTCCCACTGAAATTGTTGCGTTAGCCGATGCGCTGCAGGCACCTACAAAACCTGTAACTGTATAGACAGTTGTTACCGTTGGTGATACGATAATTACATTTGATGTTCCGCCAGTAGACCAAGTGTAGGTAGAAGCGCCGCTAGCCACCAATGCTTTAGATTGAACTGAACACACTGTTAACGAAGGAACTGAAACTACTGGTGGTGAGGTGACTGAAATTGTACTAGTGTATGCTGAACTTGCACCGTTAGCATTTGAAGCAATTAAAGACACTGTATAGATCCCAGGTGCACCATAACTTACTGTTGGGTTCTTTACTGATGATGTTGGAGAAGATGAGCCTGTTAATGTCCAACTCCAAGCTGTTGGTGTTCCCGAAGATTGATCGTTAAAAACAAAAGGGGTATTGACACAGGCTGATGCAAATGATGTTGAAAAATTAGCAGTTGGCGAAGAAGAAGGATCTGAATATAAATCAGATTGCCAAACACCTCTACCGTAAGTTGCTGCTCTTAATTTATTTGTTGGATAAAATATTTCAAAATCATTTACAATAACATTTGGTAAACCTGTCATAAAAGGAGTCCAAGAAGACATACTTCCATTTCTATAATAAACCCCAACATCCGTTCCAACATAAATACCATCATTAGAATTATTAGTGTAAATAATACAATTGACAGGAAGATTAGGCAATCCTGTTGAAATATTTGTCCAATTTGAACCACCATTGGTAGACTTAAAAACTTTATTAGTTGCTGAGTAGCCAGAAAAAGTAACGAACACATTATTCGCATTTGTATTATCTACAACCATTCTTGTAATTTGGGCAGCACCTGTTGGTAAACCAGCAGAAATATTTGACCAACTTGTACCACCGTTTGTAGTTTTATACAGTGCACCACTTGTAGCAGCATATAACACTAATGAATTTGATGGCGCTGCAGCTAAATATAATATTTGACCGCTTGCACTAATTGTTCCCATCTGCGTCCAGTTAGTTCCTTTGTTAGTAGATTTAAACACTTGTTGGTATCCACAGTAATATGTATTAGCTACATGAGGTGATTGGATAATTGGAGCTACCCAAGCAGCAGATCCTGTTAAACCATTTGTAATACTTGTCCAACTGTTTCCGCCATTATTTGAAATATTAAAATCTCCATAAACATAGCTTTCAACTAAAGTATTATTGTTACTCCAATCAACAAAACAATCAGCGCCGTCTCCGCCATATACCTGTCTCCAAACTGTACCGTTTAATAAATTCGCGCCATTATCTTGATGGCCTGTTAGTAAATAATTAGCAGTAGTTGATGATTGACCCATGCGATAAATTTGAGCTATGTTCATCAATCCATTTATTGTTGTCCAAGTATTACCTCCATCAGTCGTTCTAGAGATCCCTCCATCATGACCCATGTAACAGGTTGTGCCACTCACATATTCAACAGAATGTAAATCAGCATGAACATAAGGAGCGCCACCACCACCATACCAATGGGTATTTAATGACCAAGTGGCTCCTCCATCCATAGATTTCCATGAATTAACCCCGCCGCAAGTAATTTCATCTTTATTGGTTGGCGAAACGCCGCAGGCAATATCATACCATCCTTGCCCTCCTGAATCACTTCCATCTGGATCCCAACCAAAAATATTTGGTGTATTTGATCTTAAGCTAAATGATGATCCTGAATTTGTAGAACGATAAACTCCACCGAATGAATTATCTGTGGCACTTCTTAAAATATAAACATAATTAGGATCAGCTGGCGTAACAGATAAAGCCATTCGAGCACCAGTAGTAGCAAGTCCGCTAGTAACCTGCACAAATGAAGCACTTGTATTTCCACCAGTTGTTGATCTAAAAAATTGAGACGAAGTCACCGCATATACTGTGCTAGTATCGCTTGGACGATACTCCATATCTTTAAAATTACCACTCCTTACTAATGACCAACTTGTTCCTCCATTATTAGTTCTATATATACCTATAGAAGTAGCTGCAAATAAACAGTTTGGGTTCAACGGATTAATTAATAATCTTCCGATTCTTCTTTGACTAGAAACTGAGAAAGTTAATGCAGTTGGTAACCAAGTTAAGCCTCCATCTGTTGATTTTAAAACACCAGTTGCATATGTATCGCCTGCATTAATGTCTCCAGTTGCTAAATACATAATATTAGTGTTGGTTGGATGAATTGCCAAATCGGAACATCCTAATACTTCTAAACTATTGGTATTCGTGTTCCACGTTACTCCAGCATCGGTTGATTTCCATAACCCTCCAGCAGCTGTTCCAACGAATATAGTATTGTTATTACCAGGCATAAATCTAATAAAATTTAATCTTCCTGCATCACCACCTATCGGTGAGCCGTATGGCCCCATTGGAGTCCAATTACCAGTTGTTGATGTTGAAGAGTGCATTTTTTGTGCCGCTTGAGGATTTTGTTGCACATATTTTTGAAACTCTTCAAATGATTTTGAACGAGATGCTAGTTTTAAATCTCCGGATGGATATACTCTAGGTTCAGTAAACCATTCCCAACGTCTAAATGCTTTATACCCTTTCCCTCTTTCATAAGGTTTATTTTGCCAATAGCTATTAAACTCTTGTTGGATAGAATAAAAATTTTGTGTTGTGTCATGTAATTTTTCTACCCATAGTTGTGCGCTTATTTTAAATTGAATTAAAACAAATAAAAGGGTTAGTAACTTAAACGTTGTTTTCATTTTTTTAGATTTAGTGGTTAACTATATTCCACTAATCTAGTTCATAATAAAATAAAAAACAATAAAATTCGACAAAAATTGCAGTCTTTACAGCACTCCTAGAGGAAAACAATTTGTAGAAAAATTGAATAAATAATTTTGTTTAACTAAAAAAGCCGCTTAAATCAGCGGCTTTTAAATATTTACTTTTTTTTGTTTGGCAATTGTTGTCGTTGCTTTGCCATCTCCTCTAATTTAGCCTGAAAACTAGATTTCTTTTCAGGTTTCTGCATATTAGCTAGTAAGGTCTCTCTTATTTTTCCATCATCAATCACTTTTTTCATCAACCAAGTTTGTAAAAATGTGATAATGTTTGCTAAAAAATAATACCAACTTAAACCTGCAGCATAACTATTCATCACTGCTAAGAAAATAACTGGCATTAAGTACATCATGTATTTCATTCCTGGCATTTGAGTTTGCTGTGGCTGCAGCAATGCTTGATTCATCCATGTGTAAATAATAGTAGATACAAACATTAGTATTGCAAATAAACTCACGTGATCTCCAAAGCCCCACACTTCAAATCCAAAGTTGTATACAGAATCATACGTAGACAAATCATCTGTCCATAAAAAACCTTTTTGTCTCAATTCAATAGCTGCAGGAAAGAATCCAAACAAGGCAATTAATATTGGAAACTGCAACAACATTGGCAAACATCCCGAAAGTGGATTAGCTCCTGCTCTTCTGTATAATGCCATTGTTTCTTGCTGCTTCTTCATTGGATCATCTACCTTTTCAAACTTTGCATTAAGCTCGTCGATTTCTGGTTTTAATACACGCATTTTAGCACTGCTCATATATGTTTTATAAGCAATTGGAAACAATAATGTTTTTAATATTAAGGTTAAAATCAAGATGATAATACCACTATTTAATCCAGATAATAAACTAAACAAAGGAATAATCATCCATTTATTAATGTAGCTAAACACACTCCAACCTAAAGGAATGATTTCTTCTAAATCCAAATCATATGCTTTTAATGTATTGTATTGAGTTGGTCCAAAATAAAAAGCCATTCCAAATTTCTCTGATGATGAATGTTTGTATGGCATTGATAATTGAGCGGTAATAGTTTTTACAAATTGTTTTGAATTAGGATTTTCAAACGTCTTAACTAAACTTCCGTCTTTTAAAAATTCAGAATCCGCTATTAATGTTGAATTAAAAAAATGTTGCTTAAAGCTTACCCATTTCACATTATCTTCATTCAATATTTTTTCTTCCATTTTTCTGGCATTGATATAATCAACTCCTTCTTTCGTTTGATTATAATAAACGGTAGCAGCTTCTCTTTCTTTTGTTATATGTTTTTCTTGAGAAGGCAATCCTTGAGCCCAATGCATGGTTAACTTATTGCTTCGCGGGGAAATAATATTTTGCATTCCTACAAAATTTACATCATAGTCTAACATGTAATCATTTCCTTTCAAAGTATAGATATACTCAATATAAGCTTCAGGTTTTGACGTTTCTAATTTTAAAATAATTGATTTTGAATTATTCCCGTTTACAATCTCGGTTAAAGAAGAAGGTTTAAAATAAAAACTATCCGTATTAAAACTCATATTATTGGCGTATGCCTCAAATTGAATTGACTGAATTGTAGAATCTTTATCAAACAAAATTAAGGCATCTGAAGAACCGTAACGTTTGTAGTTTTTAAGGATTACTTTTTCTACATCTCCACCTTTAGTAGATATAAATACTTTTATATTTTCATTTTCTATGGTAACCACTTCTGCTTTTCCATCTGCAGAAACTGCAAAATCTTTATAGAAACTGCTTTTTTGAGCTTGTAACATAGAATCGGATACGACCACTTTAGCAGTTGTGTCGTTTATGATTGCCAATTTTTTTGCAGCCAATTTTGCTTCTTCGGCAACTTGCGCAGCTTTAGTTGCCAATTCTACTGAATCTTTAATTTGTTTATTACGAGCAATTTGTTCTTTGCTTGGCCCTGTTAATGCAAGCCATGTAATTAAAATGGCAGCTATTAAACCTAAACCAATAAGCGATTTTTTATCCATGATGGGAATTAATTTTAGGGTGCAAATATAAGTGTTTTTCTTAACGAGGATTCGTCAAAAAATGATAAATACGGTGAGTGATTTGTGGCAGTCGGTTAAATGTACTTTCTTATTTCAGAAGCCATTTGTTCGAATTCCTCTTTTGACAATTTAAGCTTTTCGTTCGCAAAATTCACATCATTCATTGTATTCATTGGAACTAAGTGAACATGGGCATGAGGAACTTCTAACCCAAACACACCAACGGATATACGATTACAAGGCACTGCTTGTTTGATGGCAACAGCAACTTGTTTTGAGAAATTCATTAATCCTGAGTAAGTTTCCTGATCCAAGTCGAAGATATAATCGACTTCTTTTTTAGGCACAACTAAAGTGTGTCCTTTTTTAAGGGGAAAAACATCTAAAAATGCAATAAAATTATCATTTTCGGCAATTTTATAACAAGGTATGTCTCCTGCTATAATTCTAGAAAATATACTAGCCATTATTAAATAGTGATTTCGATAATCTCAAAAGGAATAACGCCTGCAGGAACTGTTACATCTACCTTATCGCCAACACCTTTTCCTACCAAAGCTTTACCAATTGGAGAGTCAATTGATATTTTGCCAGCTTTTAAGTCCGCTTCATTTTCGGCAACAAGAGTGTATTTCATTTCCATGTTGTTTTTCAAATTTTTGATTTTAACTGTTGTTAAAATACTCACCTTACTAATATCTAATTTAGAAGTGTCAACAATGCGAGCGTTTGCAACTATTTCTTCCAATTTGGCAATTTTTATTTCTAATAAACCTTGATCGCTTTTTGCAGCATCATATTCAGCATTTTCTGATAAATCTCCCTTATCTCGAGCGTCTGCAATCGCTTTAATAACATTTTTACGCTCAACGGTTCTAAGTTGTTGCAATTCATCTTTTAACTTTTGCAATCCTTCTTCTGTGTAATATGCTACTGTAGCCATGTCTTGTATGTTTTTAAAATAAAAGAATCCCGAATAAATTCGGGACTCTTTACAAAATTCGTTAAGCGAATATACTAATTATAAATTAATTCTTGCTCCAAAAGAGTGAACACCACCAAAAGGATTTGTGAATCTGTAAGAATAATCAATACCAAATGTTGATTTCTTTTCTCCAAACGGAATCTCGATTGTAGCTCCACAAGAAGGTCCTGTGAATGCAGTAGTTCTGTTTCCTTCGCCTTTGAAAATACCTTTCTCAGTAACCATACCAGCACGAACCATTACCATGTCTTTCCACCCATATTCTAAACCAAATAAGAAATTATCTTTGGTAAATGAATTTGAAGTAAAGTTACCAGCAACAGACACGCGATGCGCTTTAGATCTTCCTGTTGAATCTTTCAACAAGTAAATATCATAAGCTCCAGATATATTTAATAACGCTGGTAATTCAAATGCATTTGATTTTTGTGAAATAGTTAACTCATACTCGTTTCCATAAGCATTTGTAACAGTTCCTTGTGAAGATAAACCATCGCCTTTATATTGCATTTTTGGTCCAACGTTTTTTAAAGCAACTCCTAAATGTATTTGATCATATTTTCCAGTGTGGTACTGAATACCCGCATCAATAGAAACGCCTTGGGCTTTCACGTTGTCGATACCTTCAGATAAAACTCTTAGTGTAATTCCACCTGCAATATTATCCGAAAAGCCCTTTGCATATGATAAAGCAATGTTAGTAAAACGAGGAGTAAAAGTTCCTAGCCCGCCTTCTGGCTGATCAACCGTTGTTCTTTCGATTTTACCTGCATTGATTGACATAATACCTAAACCAATTGCCCCAGTTTCACCAACTCTTTGAGATAAGCCAAAAGTGTTAATGTTAATGCCTGTTCCTACTAACCAAGCTGATCTCATGAACATTAATTCGGTTTTCTTGGTTGACGCAATACCAGCAACATTTGTGAACTGTGACTCTAGGCCTCTTGACTTTGCACCATTTGCACCTGCCCATCCTGAAGAACGAGCATATGGATTAATTAATAATTGCGATGCTCCTGCTTGTCCTGCACGCTCAGGGTTACCAGCGCTTGCAACAAAAGATGTAGCTATAAACCCACTGGTTAAAACAACGCTTAATGATATATTTATAAATGACTTCATACTATTTAATTTTATGCTATTTATGACGACTAGTAACTTTGTAAATCTAAAGGTCTCATTACACCAAACCATTTCAATATTTTCTCGCCAACACCTGGAACATCAACGTGAATAATATATAAACCACTAGCTACAGAGATACCACTTTGGTTTTTCATATCCCAATCTTGATAAGACAAACGCTTAGCTTTACTAAAATCTGCATCATCAACGGTATTTAAATCCTCTTGTCCACTCACATCTCTATCAAATGTTCTGATTAAAGTACCGTTTAGCGTGAAGATCTTAATCTTACACTTATTAGGTAAGTTAGTTATTCTTACTCTATTATCTATTCTACCTGTTTCGTAAGCAGAATAAGCATAATAAGGATTTGGAACAATGTTAATTAAATCAAGTGCAGATTTAACTTTATCAGCATTATTAATTTCAGTGTAAATATCTGAAGTATTAAAAGTGTATAATCCAAAGTTATTATTTACTGGTGACGCTAATAAATCTTTAGTTAAACGAGAGAAGTTAGTACCATTAATATCTGGGATAATTGGCGAAGCAATAGCACCGTTAACAAAAGCAGATAAAGTATTTGAATAAACTCCACTCATACCGTACTTGTATGGCTTACTAACTCTTAATTTTACTTTAGCATCGCACGGCATATCCGAAGGATCTTTGAAAGCGTATCTTGAGTCAACTAAAACTGGCATAGTTACCCACATGGCATCAGACCAAATGTTTTGTAACATATTATTTGCATTATTTCTATATGCTAATTTATAAGAGAATGCAAAGTCAGCGAATTTACTGTATGTTCCTACACCTACTGGCTTGCCATTTAAAGGTGCATTAACACCAGAAACACCAGTGTAAGTCATGTTACTTCTATTGTGTCCAAAAACATAAATATAATGTCTACCTCCAAAAGCAAAAGGATACGCAGAATTAATATTTTGATTACTAGTAGGATTCCACATCATGTCATTACCATTATTAGGAGCTAACGGGTTTGATACATCCTGATAAGAATCTTCTCCAAACGCTATGTTTAATCTTTCACCTGTTTCAAGGTTAATTGCATAACCTGGGAACCAAGATAAACCATATTGGAAAGGAGATCCAGGAATAGAATCTACTGAAGCTTCTGCAGTATTACAGCCAGGTGCTCCTAATGGAATTCCTTGCTTATCAACTGATTTACTTCTTCTTGCTTCAAATTTTTTCGCACCTGTAGGGTTGTTTGAAGGCTCATCTGATTGCTCCAACACTAAACTACGTGTCCATTTACTCTTATCTCTAGTAAATACAATGTCAACACTAGCCACACCTCTCAAATCATATGAATTTGCAAGAGCTTGCGCACCTGTTGTAAATAAACTATATCCAGGAGCTCCAGCTAGTGTTGCGTTTTTTGCAGCTGACACTAATGCATATGGCGCCCAAGTACCACCTATTACATTTTCAAAATATTGATTTGGATCAACAAATCCAGCTGATGAATTTGATGAAATATCATTTTGAATAGCATCATTAGGATCATCAAAATTCCCTGACTTAATCCAGTTATATGGAGATGCTCCGTCAATATCTTGAATACCAGACAACCAACTTGTATTCGTGTTTGCAAAGAAAATACCATTTCCTTCTAAAATATCTGTTTTTTGAACAACTTTATCTGTAGCTGCATTAACAGGAGTATTTATTTGAGCAACATCTCTTGATTGACCTATAGCAATTGATAAACCTAAATCACTAAAATAATACTCTTCGTTAATTTTAATAGATTTACATGGGAAGTAAGTCTTGTTTGTATTTAAATCCTTCAAAATCCATGTCGTTGAATCAGCTAATACATTACCATATAAAGTATTTCTAATCGATAATTGATTAAAAGGTGCTGTTTGATGGTATAACGAATTAGACTTACAAGGATCTATTGTATTTACTGTATCAGGAGTTGCATTCCAATTTCTATTAAGGAATGTTACAGAGAAATTTGAGTTAGGCACATTTAATGGATCAACTACTTTAATATTAATTGGTCCGCGACCATTTTCATAAGTAATCACATCTTCTCTATCTCCATTAGCTAAAATTCTATCAACTGACTCTTGAGTTAAATCTAAGAAATTACCACCATTTCCTTGTCCTTCCAGACGAGTAACTTTAGGTCCGTAACCATAAACTGAATTAGTTACCGTACCCTCCTTTTCAGGAGCAGGATTGTGAGGAATACCGAAAGCTTTTTTAGATTTACGGCCTTCTAAGTATGGACGTTTTTGTCCTTCACTACTAGCTACACCAATTTGGGTCCAAGGTTGATCTTCTTTGTATTCTCCATATTGATTGTAACCATAAGCCACACAATAGAAATAGTACTCCTTGTTATTAATTACTTTTTTATCTTGAGCTGAAGAAAACTCATCTCTAGTAAAACGGAATGATGATTTTACACCTTTATCGCTAAAATCATTAGCATCAACTTTTACTTTAGGAACATCACCACCTGTTGATGGATCGTATTCGTAATTTACAAGTCTAGTAACACCATTTTCAATATCACAGTTAAAAATTAACTTAGCTTTTGATGGATCAGATAATTCTTCTTGAACAACAGAGCTATTCTTTAATTGATACACTTTAAATCCTTCAAATCTGTAAAAATTATCAACAGGAGAAGGGAAATGTGTAGGATCAACTATAATTGACACATCTAACTCTTTATATTGATTTAAGTAGTTATTAGACGCTGGTTTGTTTGAGAAATAAATAATTAATTCATTTTCCATTTCTTGGATAGTCATATCCGGAGCTTCAGGACCACTTAATACACGGAAACAGTTATCAAATAAAGCTTGTGCTTTATCATCAGCTATTTTTAATAAAGGAACAGAAGCTTTTGGATCTGTTGATGTAGTTCTAGCCCAAGGTAAACCAACAGTAATATAATTTACAGCACCTGGTTGTAAAGAGAATGGTCCAGAAGATTGCATGAAACGTCTGTCACCAGCAGTTCCAGATTCTGACCAAATTCCACAAAGACCAGTTGGGTCGCTATCTCCTGGATACACATAATTAGTTGGGATGCTTCCACCATAACCATTACCTCCACAAGTAAATGGCGTTCCATCTCTCCAAAAACCTGTCATATACTGATAGTATTGAGCTGCATTGTCAGGATCTGTAGTTTGTAAAGGAACCCCAGGAAATGAGTTGTTGAAATACAAGAATTTAGTCATTCCCATTTGCTCACCAAGTTCATCAAAAGTTCCATCATTATCATCATCAATTCCATTCGCTGGATCCGCTAAAGGTCCTTGAAAGAAATCACAACCTAAAGCCGGAACAAACGCTCCATATCCTATAGTTCCGGAAACTGTAGGATCAGGCCCAACAGAGTTATAAATATAACCTAAACCTCTTTTTACGTCACAACCAATATAATCATCTAAATAGTATCCTAAATCGGCATCAGTCCAAACTGTCATATAAGTATTTAATAATGCAAATGATGAACGGTTAACTAATTGATAGTTATAGAACGTCATATTGTTAATTTCATCAGTAGTTTTAAAGGCAAAAGCTTGCGCACGAATTTCCATTCCGATTGCTTTTCCACCAGTAGCAATATGATTATTACCATTATCGTTGTATACCCACCATAAAGTCTCATCACCAAAAACACGTGCCTTACAAACACCTAAATTATCTTTAGCACCAGAATTGTAAACATCGTAGTATGGATAGTCACCGTCCACTGGAGAGTATACATCATCTCCATTAAGATCCACAAAAGGAGCTAAAACTTGGGCATGATTCAATGAAATATCACCATTACCTGGCCAATCTTTAATATTTGGAGTTATTGGTCCACCCGCTAAAACAAACTCATCTACTTCTGCGCGAGTCATTTTATAAATTTTATCATATTTCTGACATTGATCAGAAGTTGTAGTTGCATCTACTGTACTTAATGGTCCAGTCCAGAAGTCAACACCACCTTGACGGTATGTTTGAGCAGCAATTTTTAATTGTCCACCAACATCCAAACCACCAAACCATACGTTACCAGCAAAGTTTGATGATGCTTGTTTACTCCAATCTGGAACTTTCGGAACACCATAACGAGCATTTCCTCCTCCAAATAAATCCCACCACATGTCGGATCCAGAAAAGATAAGAGTTCTAACATTATTAACCGATAACTCAGCTGAGGACTGCGCTGGGCTACAGCCAGCCATTACTTTTTCTGGAGCTGCCGTTCTAAATACATTTCCGTATTTTTCTCTAGCATTAGCAGAAATAACACTTAAAGTAGTTACAGCTGCAATTAGTAGATGTTTATTAAATTTAGTCATAGTTTCCATGGTATAAAGGTCTTTAAAAATTAAAAGTCTAATAATACTCCTATTCTGAATGTACGTGGTCTAGAATAATTGTTAGGATTATTAATAAAAATATTATATTGATCAGTGAAAGAAACAGCAGTTGCTGGATTTGCATTAACTGCTAGTTGACCCAAAGAAGATGCTAAATAACCATCATCATCAGGATTTCCAGTAAAGTTGTATACTCCTAAAATATTACGGTTATTCAAAATATTTAATACTTGGATATAAAGATTCAAATTAGCAGTTTTTTTATCTTCACCGTCTTTTTTACCCCATGTTAACTCAATATTTTTGTCAACTCTTAAGTCAGTTCTAAATTGCCAAGGTTTGTAAGAACCATTGATTGATCCATTAATTTGTGAACGACCTCCAACTGGTGTAGCAGAAACGTCACGAGTGTATGGAGTACCAGAACCAATACGGAAAACCATGTTAGCTCCAACATTTTGTAACACTTGAACAGTTTGAGTCGTTCCGTCTTTTTTCTTACGATTATATTGAGGTCCTTTATAATCTTTTCCTTCTCCAAAACGATAATCAAAATTTAAAGTCATTGTATGACGTTGATCATAATCTAAAGGTAAAGTAATACGTAAATTAGGTTGATCCGAATTTGTTAAGTTTGCTCCTGAATTAGCATTTGAACCAGAACCTTCAGCAAACTGTAAAGTATAGTTAGCTGTTAAAGAAACTCCACCTGAACGACGTAAATCAAACTCAGCACTTAATCCTTTTACTGTACCAAAATCTTTATTAGCATAAGTTTGGTATGTTTTAGGATAAGCATTAGTTAATGCTACTAATGAAATTTGATCTCTCAATTCACGATAGAATGCTGTGATTTTTAAAGCAGCATTTTTCTTTTGATTTAATACCTGGTTATATCCAATTTCATAATCAATTGTTTTTTCAGGTCTTAAATTTGAATTAGTGATAAAAGGATTACTTGAAGTTGATCCAATGAAGTAATAATCTTTAGGATCAAAACGCATTAACCCATCATTAGGACGTTGAGTTAACACATCATAATGTGCAAAGAAATTAGCAACGTCAGAAATCGGGAAAGAGAAAGCGATACGAGGCATTACATTAATTTGAGGCTTGTAATCTTTGAAGGCGTTTACACTAAAAGCATTCTTATTAGCGAAATCCGCATCCTTTAACCAAGGAGTTAATTTACCATCTGAAACTAAAGTTTTAGGATCTGAAACCTCTTTACCTTCGAAGTTATACCAAGTGGTTGTTTGTGTTTTTTCATCAGTATGTCTGTAACCAACAACATTCAAACTAGATAAATTGTCAACATAAACTACATAATCATCTTTGATGTTTTCTGGCTTTCCTTCATTTTTTTCTCCAGCTGTGAAAGCATCATGAAATAAGTACTGATCCTTTAACACTTTTTGGTTAGCATCAAAACGATCTACACGCACACCAACGTTAAATTTAATATCTTTAAAATCAAACTTATCTTGGATGTAACCAGCAACATAAATTGGTTTATAACCTCCTACATTTAATGTTTGGTTTCCATTAGCATCTTTATCATTAATAAACTTATCTAAATTGGTATTATTATTATTTTTATTACCTAGGTAATCGTAACCATAATAATCAACCAAAGCACCATTTCCACTTTGTAAAAGATCTTGAGCACTAAACATGCTTAATTTTAAATCATCTGGATTAAATGCATCAGAATTAATAATAGTTTGGTTATCCACACCTAAACCCAATGATTCACGTAATGATTTATCGATTTGATTTTGAGTGCTAGCGTTATATAAGTATCTGTAATAAATTCTATCTAAATCTCCATTTTGACCAGGAATAATAATAGGATTTGCCGTATCAAAAGACGTTAAATGTGAATTTGTTAAGTTTCTCATACGTGTCCATAATTCGATAGGTAAAACTTGGTATCCGCTTTGGTTACGTTGATCATATTCAAAACCTACCATAATGGCATGATTCTTAAAATCTGCGGAAAAACTTGAAGCGAAACGCAATTGAGTTTGATCAGAAATTCCATATCCATTATACTGACGACCAGTTGATGCAAATAAACTATTGATACTTTGTGGTCTATCACCATTAACGAATGCGTTATTAGATTGTGCATCTTGAATTGTTGGTAAAGTTCCGAAGAAATTAAATACTTGTGAAGAATAGTTTGCTGTTGTAGGATTTAAGTCACTTCTTTCAAAAGAAACATCACCTCTTGTCGGACCTTGGTAATCTAAGTAGTATTTTAAATTAACCTCATCAAATCTTAAACGATAGTTAGTTGTTGTATCAACAGACCAATTGTACTTACCTTGATAACCGTAATTAAAAATTTTGTCTTTGTGAGTATCGTCTTGTGTTTTTGACTTAGATTGCTCGTAACTAGCTAAGAAAGTAAAGTAAGCATTTGAAATCAAAGCTTGAGATTTCTCTTTTTCAGAAGAACTTTGCGCTGTTCCAAATTTTTGGTTGATACGAGCATATGTTCTCCAAGTAGTTCCAATTGTCTGAGGGTTATTTTGAGGATTAAATAAAGAGTAACTATAAATAAAATCATGACGATTTCCGTAATCAAAAGCTCCACCAATTGTTAAGTTGGTATTAGGTGCTAATTTGAAATCTAACTTACCATTTAATTGAACAGAACGATTAGCAACATTTTGTCGCACCGCTGTTTGCGTCATATCTTCTTTTGTAACATAATCTAATTCACGATAAAATGCATCATTTGCTCCTACAGTAACTAAACGTAAAGGAGTTTTTTCTAGTTCAGTTAATTTTTCATCATTTAACTTCCACATTTTTACGTAAGAAGGATCAGGATCTTTTTCATATGTACCTTGACCTGACAAGAAGAAACCAATAACTGGCTTTTTTTGACCAGTTGAATCTCTTTTTTGTAAAATTGGACCACCAACTGAGAAACCTAATGAATTGTAACCGTATTTATCAGTTAATTGTGAAGAGATTAACTCAACTCCACCAAAAAACTTACTTTGAGGGCCACGAGTTGTTACCGAAATAATACCAGAGGTAGCATCTCCGTATTGAGCAGGTACACCACCTGTAATAACGTTTAATTGTTCAACACCTTGTTGAGGAACGCCTAACCCACCAATAACTTTAACTCCATCTACAAAATAAATTGTAGAAGTAGAACGTCCACCTCTAACACTTAAAGCTCCACCTTCGTCAGCTTGATAAACACCAGCTGTTGTTGCAGCTACTGAATTAATATTTTTAGTAGCCATATTTTGATACTCTTCACGAGTAACAGTTCCACCCGACTTCATATCTCCATCGATTAAAGGCTCTTGGAAAGCTTCTACCATAACCTCATCTAATCTTACACCATCTCCATTTTCTAAAGCAATTTCAACATAGGCTGTTTTAGATTCACCAACAACAATACCTTTAATTTCTTTTGCTTGGTAACCAACATAAACTCCCTTTACGTCATATTTACCTGGACTTAATGGCTTAAGAAAAGCAACTCCATCCATGTCTGTTGTACCAACAGCCACTTGAACACCACCTTGGTATGCAACTACGTTAGCAAATGGAATTGTTTCGCCATTTGATTTGTCTTTTAATGTTACTTTGATGGCTCCGCCATTGTTTTGGGCAACTAAAGAGGCACCAGCTAATAAAAGTGTTACGATTGAAAAGTAAATTTTTCTTAACATATTGATAGTTTTTTAATTAAGTTCGATTTGTACGAGCGGATAAATATATAAATGATAGAGAACTCGTCCAAATTTTTCTTGTGCTTTTTTGTAATATTCTGATTATGTGGTTGTTATTTTCCAAGTTTTTATTGTTAAAGGCTCTTAAACTTAACAAGAATTAACACGAATTTACAGAGTTGGTTTAACATATTTTTAGAGAACTGATAAATGGGCGCACAAAATTGATAACTGGTGGGTTTTTTGGAATAAGTGGTAAAAATAAGTCCAAAACTGAAAAACTAAAGTATTTTTAATGTTGCTGTACCTTAGATTTTTTTTCTTTAGGCTGTTTAGAGGCTTTACCTCTTTTTTTCTGGAATAAACGCTGAAAAAATGGTTCGCGTTGATGTGTATTATTTCTAATAGCTTTTCCTTTATTACGTTTCATTCTTTTACGAACTTCTTTAGTTTGAATTCGTTTATGATGATCACGGATTTTTTTCTCTTCGGCACGTTTATTTCTTCTCTCTTCTTTCCATTTTCTTTTATCTTCCTTATACTGTTTACGCTTACTTTTCATAGACTGCTCCTTTTTAGGAGGACCGCCTCCTTCTTGCGCTAAACAAGTGTTTTGAAAGACTGAAAAAGCAAATAGTAAAAAAAATATTCTTAAAAACATGGTGTACTATTTTATAATTATTATATAACGTTTAGCGAATTACTCTTTTCCTTTATAACGAATCACTTCTACACCAAATTTTCTTAAAAAATCAACCCCCTCATCAGAAGGAATTTTTTTATATTCAGCATAACTATTTTTGTAATATACTCTCTTAATTCCCATCGTATAAATTACACGTGCACATGCAATACATGGAGATAAAGTAACATATAAAGTCGAACCATCAATCGTTGTATTATTTTTAACCGCATACAAAATAGCGTTTTGTTCAGCATGAAGCGCTAAAGAGCAACTTCCCTTGCTATCACGAGCACACCCATGTTCTGGCCACTCCTGGTCGCAATTATGCGTGCCTGCTGGCGGACCGTTGTATCCTAAGGATACAATACGCGTATCTTTTGTTAAAACTGCTCCTACTTGAGCTTTTACGCAATGTGAGCGTAAGGCTAGCTTTTCTGCTAACTCCATGTATATTTCTTCGTAACTAGGCTTGCTCATGATGCGAAAGTAATTATATAATGCAAAAAAGGCAAAGAAAACACAACGGTTTTACTTTGCCTTTTAACTATTTATAAGATTATATTATTTAGAAACTAATGTTTTACCCATACGTTTACGCTCGTTTTCATCTAAATAGATTTTACGTAAACGGATAAATGTTGGAGTAATTTCAACGTATTCATCACCTTGGATGTACTCCATTGCTTCTTCTAAACTGAAGTTAATTTTTGGCACAATACGCATTTTATCATCAGTACCTGATGCACGCATGTTTGTTAATTGCTTTTCTGTACAAATGTTAACTACTAAATCATCAGGGCGGATGTGCTCACCAATTACCATACCTGGGTAAATTTCGTCACCTGCTTCAACAAAGAATTTACCACGATCTTGTAATTTATCAATTGAGTAAGCAACTGCAGTTCCTTTATCTTTAGAGATTAATACACCTGCAATACGGCTTGGAATTGGGCCTTTCCAAGGTTCGTAATCCTTGAAACGGTGGGCCATAATAGCCTCACCAGCTGTAGCTGTTAATACGTTATTACGTAAACCAATAATACCACGAGAAGGGATTTCGAACTCAATGTGAGTTAAGTCTCCTTTAGCTTCCATGATTAATAAATTTCCTTTACGTTGAGTTACTAAATCAATTACTTTAGAAGCAGATTCTTGAGGAACATCGACAGTTAAAACCTCAATTGGTTCACATTTTTGACCATCAATTTCTTTAACAATAACTTGTGGCTGACCTAATTGTAACTCATAGCCCTCACGACGCATCGTTTCAATTAATACAGATAAGTGAAGAATACCACGACCAAATACTAAATAAGAATCAGGTGAAGAAGTTTCTTCAACACGCATTGCCAAGTTTTTCTCTAACTCTTTATATAAACGATCACGTAAATGACGAGAAGTAACGAATTTACCATCTTTACCAAAGAAAGGAGAGTTGTTAATAGTAAACAACATACTCATCGTTGGCTCATCAATTTTCATTGTTGGCATCGCTTCTGGAGCTTCAAAATCAGCTACTGTATCACCAATTTCAAAACCTTCAATACCAGTAAATGCGCAAATATCTCCAGTTTGAACTTCAGATACTTTTACTTTACCTAAACCTTCGAATACAAATAATTCTTTAATACGAGATTTTTGAATGCTTCCGTCACGTTTTACAACTGATACCGGCATATTTTCTTTAATAATACCACGGAAAACACGACCTACAGCGATACGACCGATGAAAGAAGAATAATCTAAAGAAGTAATTTGGATTTGTAAAGTTCCAACACGCTCAGGAGCAGTAGGGATATTTTCTAAAATTGTATCTAATAAATAAGTAACGTCGGTTGTAGGAGTTTTATAATCTTCACCCATCCAGCCATTTTTACTAGAACCGTAAACAGTTGGGAAGTTTAATTGATCTTCAGTAGCATCTAAGTTAAAGAATAAATCAAATACGTTATCATGAACTTCTTCAGGACGACAGTTTGGCTTATCAACTTTATTGATTACTACGATGGCTTTTTTACCAGCAGCAATTGCTTTTTGAGTCACAAAACGTGTTTGAGGCATAGGCCCTTCAAAAGCATCTACTAATAAAATTACACCATCCGCCATGTTTAATGTACGTTCAACTTCTCCACCAAAGTCAGCATGGCCCGGTGTGTCAATGATGTTGATTTTTGTTCCTTTGTAAGTAACTGATACGTTTTTAGCTAAAATAGTAATACCACGCTCACGCTCTAAGTCGTTGTTATCAAGGATTAACTCACCTGACGCTTGATTTTCTCTAAATAAATTACACTGGTGTAAAATTTTATCTACTAATGTTGTTTTCCCGTGATCGACATGGGCAATGATGGCAATGTTTCTAATTTCTGACATGTTATATTTTAATAAGGGCGCAAAAGTAGTGCTTTTTAAGTCAGAAACCAATTTATCTTATTGAAAATCTACACTTTATCGTTAAATAAGCGTTAAATAATGGCTACTAAGATGATTATGAGATTTAATGCAATTACAAATTGTTATGTTAATTTTGAAGAATATTAAATGAAATTGTCAAATTCTTTAAAATATCTAATATTCTGTTTCACAATTATTGTTGGCGTGGTGTTTTTTTCATGCGAAACACCGGAAGGAAAAACAACGTCAACAGAAATTAAAAAAGATACTTTATTGTATTTGAATCATTCTGACTCCGCAAAATACGTCGGCATAAACACCTGTAAATTATGTCATCAAGATATTTACAACACTTATATTAAAACTGGAATGGGTAAATCGTTTGATATTGCTTCAAAAACTAAATCATCAGCAGATTATCACAACTCAGTAATTCATGATCAAATTGGTGATTTTTACTACAAAGCTTTTTGGTTACATGATAGTTTACAATTTTTAGAATATCGCTTACAAGGGAAAGATACTATTTACAAACGTCAGGAAACCGTTAATTTTATTGTAGGTTCAGGACAGCACACAAACTCACACATACAATCGGTAAATGGGTATTTAAATCAAATGCCAATGACTTTTTACACTCAAAAACAAAAATGGGATTTACCCCCAGGTTTTGAAGATGGTCACAATAGCCGTTTTATGCGAAAGATTGGACTAGAGTGTATGAGCTGTCACAACAACTATCCTGAATTTGTATTAGGCTCTGAAAATAAATTTACAGCTGTACCCGAAGGCATTAATTGCGAACGTTGTCATGGGCCTGGAAGCATACATGTAGCGGAAAGACAAACAGGCAGTAGAATTGACACATCAAAATACATTGATTATAGCATTGTCAATCCTGCTAAGTTGAGTATTGATGCTCAATTTGATATTTGCCAACGTTGTCATTTACAAGGCAACACTATTTTAAAAGAAGGTAAGTCCTTTTATGATTTTAAACCAGGTATGAAGTTAAGTGATTACATGACTGTGTTTTTGCCTAAATATAAAAATGCAGATGATGAATTTATTATGGCATCGCATGCTGATAGATTAAAGCAGAGTGCTTGTTTTATAAAGTCGAAAGAAAAGGTGGCTTCGAGAACCTCAGCCACCGATAACTTAAAACCATACAAAGATGCGATGACATGTGTAACATGCCATAACCCACATGTAAGTGTTCGAGAAACAAATCCAAATGTATTTAATGATGCTTGTAATTCATGTCATAATGAAAACGGAAAATCAAAAATAAACTGTAGTAAGAAAGGAATTACAATCTCATCAAATTGCGTGAGTTGTCACATGCCTAAATCTGGCTCTATTGATATTCCACATGTAACCGTTCATGATCATTACATTCGAAAACCACTAACAAACACTGATAAAAAAGGTATTAAGGAATTTATTGGATTATACGCTATCAACGAAAAAAATCCAAGTTCAATAACAAAAGGTAGAGCTTATTTAAACCAGTACGAAAAGTTTGAAAACAAATCGTACTACTTAGATAGTGCCTTAATTTATTTAAAAGATAAAACAGAAGCTGATATCAAGGCAAACCTAGAACCGTTAGTTCAATTATACTTTATAAAAAATGATTTTAATAAGATTGCAAACTATACTAATAAACTAAGTGATCAAGCCATTTTAAATACTTTATTGATTAAAAAATCATACTCAAACGAACATGCGTGGACAAGCTACCGCATTGGTGAAGCATTTTACAATTTAGGAGATTTGCAACGCGCCATTAATTATTACAAAAAAGCTGTTGACTTAGCGCCCTTTGTTTTAGATTTTAAAAACAAATACGGCTCTGCTTTAGCGGCAAAGGGTTTATTGCCAAATGCAGAAAAAGAATTTAATGAGATACTAAAAGAAAATCCAAAACATGTTTCTGCACTCACCAATTTAGGGTATTTGAAATTAGCACAAGGTAATGCGCGAGAAGCAGAGCAATTGTATTTTAAAGCATTATCTCTTGACCCAGATTACGAAGCTTTATTATTAAATATAGCAGGCTTATTTGCCTACAAAAAAGATTTTAAACAAGCTGAATTGTATTTAAACAAAATACTAAAACGCAATCCAAATAATACAAAAGCAAAACAAGCTTTATCACAAATAAAACAAATGCTTTAATATGGCTACTATTAAATCAACTTCATACTCGATATATATTGGCGAAAAAAGTTTTGATGCACTCAATACTTTTTTAACCAAAAACAAATACAGTAATTATTACATTATTTGCGACGAACATACTTTTGAGTTTTGCTTACCAACATTATTATTTCATGCTCCATTATTAAATGAAGCAGAGATTATTGAATTAGAAAGTGGAGAAGACAAAAAAACTTTAGAAACTTGCTTACAAGTTTGGGGTGCATTAACAGATACAGGGGCGGATAAAAAAAGTTTAATTATTAATTTAGGTGGTGGTGTTATAAGTGATTTAGGGGGATTTGTAGCGTCTACTTTTAAAAGAGGAATTGATTGCATAAATATTCCTACAACTTTATTAAGTATGGTAGACGCCAGCGTTGGAGGAAAAACGGGCGTTGATTTTGAAGGAATTAAAAATCATATCGGGACAACCAGTGAGCCTAAGGCAATTTTTGTAGATCCAGCTTTTTTAGAAACTTTATCTGAGAGGCAAATAATAAATGGCTATGCAGAGGTTATTAAAATAGCCTTAATAGCAGATGTAGATTTTTGGAAAGAATTAAAAAAATTAAAAACTGTTGCCCAATTTAGTTCTGAAAAAATCATTACAAAAGCTATTGAATTAAAGAACAGTATTGTTAAAAAAGATTTACACGAAAATGATTTACGTAAATCATTAAACTTTGGTCATAATATAGGACATGCTTTAGAAAGCGCTTTAATTAAACAAAACAAAGACATTTTACATGGAGAAGCTATAGCTGCTGGAATGATAATGGAATCAGAAATTGCACAATCTTTAAAACGCATTTCCAAAAAAGAACAAAAAGAAATAACAGATTATATTCGGTCGATTTATAAAAATATAAAAATTACAAAGGATACAGAATCTCAACTTTTACAATACATTTTACACGACAAAAAAAATGAAGGAGATGATTTGTGTTTTGCATTACCAAAAGGAATTGGCGCTTATGAAATATACTGTGGTGTAAACATGGATGTGATAAAAAAAGCAATTTCAAGTTATTAGTTTTTAAATTCTAATGCCAACCACGCAGACATCATCCACTTGCTCCAAATCACCTTTCCATTGATTAAAGGTTTCTTCTAACAACGCTTTTTGTTCTTGCATAGGTTTATTAGAAATCGATATTAATAAATTTTCTAATTGCTTGTACATAAATTTTTTGCCTCTTGGTCCGCCAAATTGATCTGGAAAACCATCTGTTAAGGTATAAACCATATCACCTGATTGCAAATCAAGTTCATGTTGAGTAAATGGAACTGAATCTTTATCATGTTTACCAACGGGCATTCTATCGGCAGCTAACGCAATAAATGTTTTATCTCGTATGATCCAAACTGGATTATTAGCTGCTGCGTAAATTAGTTTTTTGTTTTTAAAATCAAAACTTACTAAACTACAATCCATACCATCTTTTCCGCCTTCGGGGCTGCCATCTTTTTTTAAGCGTTCGATAATTGTTTGACGTGTGACATTTAAAATATCCGCTGGTTGCGTGAATCCATCTTTTATAGCTGACTCAATGCTCGTGATATTTAATAAACTCATAATTGCTCCCGGCACTCCATGCCCAGTGCTATCCGCCGTTACTAAAGCAAAGTTATCATTACTTAATTTTGAAGCCCAATAAAAATCTCCACTAACTACATCCTTTGGTTTAAAGAAAACAAAATAAGAATCGGTGGCTGAGCCTGTCGAAGCCAAATTTTCATCCAATAGTTCTTTCGTTGCTAAAAAACTCCGTTGTATTCTCTCTGCATAATTGATGCTGTCGGTAATTTCTTTATGTTTTTCTTCGATGATGTGTTTTTGTTCTCGAATATCCTCAGTGGCAATGTCTATTTTATGTTCTAATTCTTTTTGGCGTTGTTTTAGTTTTTTTGTTTGTTGCTTTATAATTAAATAAACAATTCCTATTAGCGTTAAAACATAAACGGTATACATCCACCACGTTCTATACCAAGGTGGTAATACTTTAAATGTATAAGTTAACACTTCGCTCCAATTATTATTACCATCGGGGCCGGTGTATTGCGCTTTTAATTTAAAGGTATAAGTGCCTTCGCTAATGTTACCAAAAGTGGCTTCGCGTTTTTTCAATACGGGGCTCCATGTTTTATCATAACCCTCGAGCATGTATTGAAAGTTTAATAAATGTGTACGCGATAATTGCACGGCATTAAATTCAAATGTTACATTGTTGTGTTCGTAAGGCAACACCAAATTTTGTGGTATAGGATAAAATTTAGTAATGTCATCAAACTCAATACCTGTAAATTGTTTTTGTAAAGTATCACGTTCTTGTTGAGTTAATAATTTACCATAAGTAATTGTTTCCTGCTGCGCAATCATAGTGCTATCCTCCTGAGCCTGCCGAAGGGCAGTACTATCTCCTCTTGAATCTTGCATCTTGAATCTTGAATTTAAAGAGTAATAACAAATATTTTCTTCATTTAACTTTATTTTATATAAAACAGGTATTGGAGGTTTTGGGTTGCGGTTAAGGGCGTTAAAATCTATACTTACCAAAGCAGTTGCATCGCTTCCTGTGCCTGCCCAGTAAATACCTTTACTATCTTGAAACATACAATTTTGCCCTGCGTTTACATCCTTAACGGGATAACCGGTGGCAGAATTATACGTTTCTAAAACCAAATCGTAGTAGGTTGTTAACTCCTCATTGCTTAAATTATTTTGAAATGACATTTGTTTTTTTATGCTTTTGTACTGTAGTTTTGGAGTGAAAGAAACGCCCGCCACCACTCCAAAGTTTGTTGCTATCATCATGCTCTTTCCATTCTTATCCATTACAACTTGTGTAACCACATCATCAGGCAGCCCTTGAGCCGTCGTGTAATTCGTAAACGTTTTACCGTCATATCTACTTACTCCACCGCCATTAGTACCGAACCAAAGGTTTCCCGTTTTATCTTCGCTGATGCTATAAACTATATTATTTGCGAGCCCTTGAGCCGTCGTATAATTCGTAAACGTTTTACCGTCATATCTACTTACTCCACCGCCCTCAGTACCGAACCAAAGGTTTCCCGTTTTATCTTCGGTGATGCTCCATACTACATTATTTGCGAGCCCTTGAGCCGTCGTATAATTCGTAAACGTTATACCGTCATATCTACTTACTCCACCGCCCTCAGTACCGAACCAAAGGTTTCCCGTTTTATCTTCGGTGATGCTATAAACTATATTATTTGCGAGCCCTTGAGCCGTCGTATAATTCGTAAACGTTTTACCGTCATATCTACTTACTCCACCGCCATAAGTACCGAACCAAAGGTTTCCCGTTTTATCTTCGCTGATGCTTAAAACTAGATTATTTGCGAGCCCTTGAGCCTTCGTATAATTCGTAAACGTTTTACCGTCATATCTACTTACTCCACCGCCATAAGTACCGAACCAAAGGTTTCCCGTTTTATCTTCGGTGATGCTCCATACTACATTATTTGCGAGCCCTTGAGCAGTCGTATAATTCGTAAACGTTATACCGTCATATCTACTTACTCCACCGCCATCAGTACCGAACCAAAGGTTTCCCGTTTTATCTTCGGTGATGCTATAAACTATATTATTTGCGAGCCCTTGAGCCGTCGTATAATTCGTAAACGTTTTACCGTCATATCTACTTACTCCACCGCCCTCAGTACCGAACCAAAGGTTTCCCGTTTTATCTTAGG
>Ga0315900_10000765_pt1 | contig 53519 bp, 44 predicted proteins | sample LakEriMetagenome_FD_203521 | JGI IMG/M metagenome (GOLD analysis project Ga0315900, IMG submission 203521) | Freshwater fungal communities from buoy surface, Lake Erie, Ohio, United States - Buoy 12 MA114 | ecosystem: Environmental > Aquatic > Freshwater > Lake > Lake biofilm | place: USA: Lake... | reverse complement strand
TCTTCTTTAGGTTATGACCGTTTAGAAATCCCTTTAAAAGACATAATAGGCAAGTCAATATTAATTAATCTGTTAGACTATGAAGTTCTAAGCAACAAGGAGGTTGTCTTTATACTGCTTCGTGACATTACTTCTGTTAGACTATCTGGGCCTTTTTTACTCCAAACAAAAGACAAGGTTAAAGAGACAAAAAAAGCACAACGAAAACGAAGGTTTAGAAATGGGAATTGGCCTATTCTTGACTCAGACACACACACGACAATACACACAACCTTCGTGCTTGAATAAAACTGGTGGTAACAGTGGCCTCGCGCCATTGCCGTTAACTTACTAAAATTCAATATTTCGTTTAGCTAATATTATTATATTAGCAGGACAAATTAACCTTCCGTATTCCGATAGCTATCGGGAGGCAACAGCGCAAGGCCGCGGAACGTAATGCCTAATTTCAGATGACATCAAAAAGATTCAAAATATTAGCACTCATACTTCTATTTATCGCACTGACTGGTTACGCTTACATTAAGATGACTCGTTTTTTTGACATTGACGCTTGTCTAGACTCAGGTAATTGTTGGGACTATGAAAAAGAAAAGTGCGGATGTATTTACAATAATTACGGGCTTGACTTAAAAGTTTTAGAAGATCCAAGATTTGCGAGTGGACACGATTTTGTGACACATAAACCAATCAGACCAAAGTTATTACAGTTTGACAGTTACACATTTATATCAGGTTTTTCTAACGACAGTGGTAATGCGAGTCTTGGACTATTTTATGAAGGGACAGAAATTTTCTATGAAACCTCATCTGACGGCTTTTACGACACGGTTATAGTTGCCAATTTAAACTCGGACGGTATTCCTGACTTTTTAGTGAGTTTTGCTTATGAAGATGGAGCATCTCTAACAGGACTATTATCATCATCAAAAACGACATTTTCTAGTAAGAAATTATTTGACGAGTGGTCTGAAATATACTGCATAGAAAGTAGTGACACTTTAATGAATATATTACCACTTCAAATAGCAGACATTAATATGGACGGCAAAGACGACCTAATTGTTAACCTTGTAAAAATAAACGAGACTGTACTTTCCATTTCATGCACTGACACGGTAATTGCTGACTGAGAGAAAAACTGGGCATAACAGCGGCCTTGCGCCATTGCCGTTAACTTACTAAAATTCAATATTTCGTTTCGCATTTATTTTTATCTTAGCAGGACAAATTAACTTTCCATATTCCGATAGCTAACGGGAGGCAACAGCGCAAGGCCGCGGAACGTTGTGTGCAAGTGCTACCTAAGTGATAACCCGATAGCCTGTGCATCTAAATCTTTTTCTTTTCTTTTTTCCCTACGCTCAAAAAAATATCTTCATCAATTGCGTTCAGGTATTTAATCAAACTATCCATTGAGTAGCCTTTTTGTCCTTTTTCAATCGTTGCAGGTAAAGAAGGGTGTATTCCTTTCTGTTCAAGTTCGTAAGTCGAAACCCCACACTCTTTGCGTAGGGCTTCGATTTGCTTTCCAATTTCTTCTTTAGTCATTATAGTTCGATTTCGTTTGCTCTCAAAATCTCATTAACTAAAGCCTCTTGTGCATCTTCTCTACTTTCGTAGTATCTTCCAGAGTTGTCCTCATCATCATAGCAATCATCAAATGCAGCATCAATTGCCATTGTGTTTGTAGTTGTAGTTTTAAACTCTTGTCCATCAATCTCGATTGAGATACTAAAATGTCCGTAACCTGTTTTTTTGCTTCTTAAAGTTTTGATTAAATTTTTCATTTTGCTTCGTTTTTAATTGTTATTGATTAATTATTACTCTACAAATATACGAAGAGTAATTCATATCTGCAAACTTTTGAAGATATTTTTTTAATTATTTTTCATTTTATTTCTAACTTACTGATTGCCAACGCTAAAAAAAAGAAAAGAAAAAGTGTTCGTGCTAACTTGAAAGTGTGTGCATCTAATCCGCACCAGACACACAACAGCACCTATACGTCAGCTTCCTATCGTCAGCCGAACGCATAGCTGCAAAACGTTATAGGCAACCTTAAAAGACGACACAAACGACAAGACATGAATAATTATATCAGACTTCTTTTGCATCTTAAACAGTTTGACGGTGACGGAAAATTGCACCCAGTTGAACATATATTTCCAGACACTTCAACAGACGACATTAAGAGCATACTTAATGAACTATCCGAAGAAGGTTTAATAAAATTTGTTGGACGAGAAACAAGGTATCTTTCATTTGTTGTGAGCAAAAACATTTTGACAGGTGAAACCAGTTCAGTAGAAAGTCCATTCAATGACCAAATTCTAAATTCAGAACCCGAACCGTTTAAAGCAAAAATAACTTTCAAAGGCTCAAAATATTTAAAAGAAGAACTACAAATGCAAGAATCAGGAAAATACAACATTGCCGTAACTGGACAAGGGGCAACAAATAATTTTGTCATTGAATCGCAAAACGTAACCATTAACAACAAAGCCAACTTTGCAGCTCGGGCAGACAATATTATTGACACCATAAACAACGACAACAGCATTGACAACGACATTAAAGCAAAAGTTATTAATGACTTGACTATTGCTAAAAAGCAGGTTGACCAAAATGGTAAAGTTTCGGGCGACACCATGAAACAAATTTTAGAATATGCCTCAAACATTAGTTCCATCGGACAATTGGTTTTGGGCTTGTTTGCACTCTAATCTTTCAACCTTGGTCAATAAATCTAAATACATAGACATTGGAACAAAGGATTCAACTTCTTTGGTATCTGCATTGACAGCAAATAACACACGGACAGACTCAATATGCTTGACTGCATATGCTGGTAATTTGACTTCTAATTTTACGTTTGACATATTTAAAAATTTATACTTAACGACAGAGAGAAAGGCAGCCTATAACAGGCGTTTGGCTCAATGGCGGGTGACGTGGTTAATTGAACATTCTGCCTCGCATCAACTTTTGTGGTGTATTGACAGTTTTGTGCTCCGAAATCCGCCACTGCGCCAAGCGCCAAACCGTTACCGGCAAGTGTAAAACGACTGCAAACATGAAACAGACGACTAAAAATTGAAAATTAACACAAGGACAAACCATTTTGACAGGTGAACAACATACAGACCATATTGCAAACGGACAACGAGTAAGCCGACACTCAATGCCGACCCTTCTGTATTTTTTATTTTCCCCACCGCACATTTTTTTAATTCAATTTTATTGCCACCGCACCAATGGCACATTTGGTTTTGCCCGACACACAAGCCAACCCTTCGCAAAACCAAAAGAGCCATTTTTTGCCCACGCACCGACAAAAAGACTGACAATAATTCAAACGGTTTTTATATTGAAAAATGAGATAGATAAAATATTAAATCTATCTTTGCGGACACATTTCAAAATGACATGAACAGAATAAAAGAAGTGTTGGAAGAAAAAGGCGTAAAACAAACTTGGTTGGCTGAACAACTAGGGAAAAGTTACAACATGGTGAACGGCTATGTGCAAAACCGACAACAGCCAAGACTTGAAGTGCTTTTTGAAATTGCCAAAATACTAGGAGTGAAACCAACAGACTTAATAAAAGAGAAAAAATGACAAGCTTAGTACAACAACAAGAATTACGAGCAAAAATATGGAGAATAGCCAACGATGTACGTGGCTCAGTTGACGGATGGGACTTTAAACAGTTTGTCTTAGGAACGCTGTTCTATCGCTTCATTAGTGAAAACTTCACCAATTACATTGAAGGTGGCGATGAAAGCATTGACTATGCAAACTACCCCGACAAAGATATTTCACCCGATATAAAAGACGATGCAATAAAAACAAAAGGTTACTTCATTTATCCAAGTCAACTTTTTGAAAATGTCGCAAAAACAGCAAATACAAACCCAAATCTGAATACAGACTTAAAAGCAATTTTTGACGCTATTGAAAGTTCTGCAAATGGTTATCCATCTGAGCCTGATATAAAAGGATTGTTTGCGGACTTTGACACAACAAGTACACGATTGGGAAATACCGTTGAAAGCAAAAACTTGCGTTTAGCGGCCGTATTGAAAGGAGTAGCAGAACTGAATTTTGGAAATTTTGAAGACAATCAAATCGACCTTTTTGGTGATGCTTATGAATTTTTGATTTCCAATTATGCCGCCAACGCAGGCAAATCAGGTGGTGAGTTTTTTACACCTCAACACGTGTCAAAACTCATTGCACAATTGGCAATGCACAAGCAAGATAAGGTAAACAAGATATACGACCCTGCAGCTGGTTCTGGTTCTTTATTGTTGCAAGCAAAAAAACATTTCGACAATCATATTATTGAAGAAGGTTTTTATGGGCAGGAAGTGAATCACACCACTTACAACCTTGCCCGTATGAATATGTTTTTGCATAACATTAATTACGACAAGTTTAATATTGCCCTTGGCAATACACTCATTGACCCACATTATGGAGATGAAAAACCTTTTGACGCTATAGTTTCTAATCCACCATATTCCATAAAATGGATTGGTGACGATGACCCAACGTTAATTAATGATGACCGTTTTGCACCCGCAGGTGTGTTAGCTCCAAAATCAAAAGCAGACTTTGCTTTTGTATTACATGCACTCAGTTATCTATCGAGCAAAGGCAGGGCAGCAATCGTTTGTTTCCCTGGAATCTTTTACCGTGGCGGAGCAGAACAAAAGATTAGAAAGTATTTAGTCGAAAACAACTTCGTTGAAACTATTATCTCCTTAGCACCAAACCTGTTCTATGGAACTCCAATTGCAGTAACCTTACTTGTTTTGTCGAAGCATAAAACAGAAAACAAAACTCAGTTTATTGATGCTAGTGGCGAAAATTTCTTTAAAAAAGTAACCAACAATAATGAGCTTACTGATAAACACATTGAAGCGATTATGGAAATGTTTGACAATAAAAAAGATGTTGAACATATCACAAAAACAATCGACAATTCTATAATAGCCGCCAACGATTATAATCTTTCTGTAAGCTCTTATGTGGAAACAAAAGACCATAGAGAGAAAATAAACATAGCAGAATTAAATATCGCGGTTTCTAAAACTGTAGAGAAGATAGATAAGCTACGAACTGAAATTGACTCAATTATTAAAGCGATTGAAGCATGAGTTATCTTGATAAATTGTTAGAAGGATTTGATATCGAATGGAAACCTTTAGGGGAGCTTGCAGAAATAATTCGAGGAGTGAGAATTACCAAAAAAGAATTGCTTACAAATGGTAAATATCCAGTTGTTAGTGGTGGTACTGGTTACATGGGATATACGGACCAATATAACAGAGAAGAAAATACAATCACAATTGCACAATATGGAACAGCGGGCTATGTAAAATGGCAAACAGAAAAATTTTGGGCGAACGACATATGCTATTCTGTAAACCCTAACATAAGAATAATTAGCAATAGATATTTGTATTTTCACCTAATCAACAAACAACAATATCTTTATGAAATATCGAATCGTTCAGCTATACCATTTAGTATTGAAAGAGAAAAAATATTGAACATTCATATTCCTGTTCCTTGCCCTAATAATCCTAAAAAGTCACTAGAAATGCAAAATAAAATAGTTCGTATTTTGGACAATTTTACGGAGCTTACAGCGGAGCTTACAGCGGAGCTTACAGCGGAGCTTACAGCTCGGAAAAACCAGTATATATTTTACAGAGAACAGTTTTTTAGTTTTAATGAAGTTCAAATCAAGAGAGAGCTATTAGGCGAAATTGGTGAATTTCAAAGAGGCAAAAGATTTGTAAAGGACGATTTGATTTCAGAAGGTGTGCCTTGCATTCACTATGGCGAGATGTACACTCATTATGGAACTTGGGCAAACAATAGCAAGTCATTTCTTAGTCAAGAATTAGTTGAAAGAAAAAATCTAAGAGTTGCTGAGAATAGTGATGTTGTTATTGTGGCTGCTGGAGAGACCATAGAAGATATTGGATTAGGGACGGCTTGGTTAGGCGATGAAGGTGTAGTAATACATGATGCTTGTTTTTCTTTCAGAAGTCAATTAAACCCAAAATACGTTGCATATTTTACAAGGACTAAACAATTCCACGACCAAATAAAAAAACATATTTCATCGGGGAAAATATCTGCCATTAATGCAAGAGGGTTGGAAAAGGTTTTAATTCCAGTTCCTTCACCAGAAGAACAAGAACGTATTGTTACTATCCTCGATAAATTTGACATCCTCACTACCTCAATCATCGAAGGACTGCCAAAGGAAATTGAGTTAAGAAAAAAGCAATACGAATATTACCGTGATTTATTACTAACCTTTCCTAAGAATAATATAGAGTTATAATATGGGTCAGACTTTAAAAGATATAGCACTAAAATTAAAGAATGCTGATAGGAAAGTGAAAGTACAACTAATATACGCTTTCAATGGTTCTGGTAAAACTCGCTTATCACGAGAATTTAAAGAGTTGATAGCTCCAAAAAATTCTGATACTATTGAAGAGGGAAGAAAAATCAAGATAATGTACTACAATGCATTTACCGAAGATTTGTTTTATTGGAATAATGATTTAATTTATGATACAGATAGAAAATTAATAATTCAACCAAATAATTATACAGAGTGGATACTAGTAGATGAAGGCCAAGAACCTAATATAACAAAGCATTTTCAACGCTACACTAACGAAAAATTGACACCAAAATATAATGAAGCCTATACAATTAAAGATAAGAATAATAATGATGTAACAATTCCTGCTTATTCTGAAGTTCGATTTTCATTTGAACGAGGGAACGAAGAACCTTCTGAGTTTGTCAAAATCTCAAAGGGCGAAGAAAGTTGTTTCATATGGTGCATTTTTTACAGCTTACTGGAACAAACTATAAGTGTTTTAAATAAAGCGGAAGAAACCGACAGAGAAACAGACCAATTTAACGATTTGCAATATGTATTTATTGACGACCCTGTTAGTTCATTAGATGACACGCATCTTATCGAATTGGCTGTTAATATAGCTGAGTTGATTAAATCAAGTCAATCTGACCTAAAGTTTATTATTACAACCCATAATCCATTATTCTATAATGTATTATTCAATGAATTCAACAACTCTGACAAGCGTTCTAATTATAAGCCAAGACACTGTATAAAAAGACGGTTGGAGAAAATAGATGATGGTACTTTTAATCTTATTGAACAATCTAAAGATTCACCATTTTCATATCATCTATTCCTATTGGAAGAACTTGAAAAAGTCAGATTATCGGGTGATATTCAAAAATATCACTTTAATTTTCTTCGAAATATATTAGAAAAGACCTCTACTTTTTTAGGGTATTATGAATGGAAAAAACTTTTACCAGAAGATGCTGATGGTGCTAGAGAAGGGTATTATAAAAGAATTATTGAATTATCAAGCCATAGTAAATTTTCAGGCGAAGAAGTTTCAGCATTAACAAATCAAGAAAAGGATGTTTTAAAACATTTGGTAAAACAAATTACAGACTTATACAAGTTTAAACTAAATAACAATCAAGCAGAAACTGAAGAAAATGTCGCAGTATAAAACCATAGCAGAATCAAATAACTTCATCGTACTGGATAAATTCACCAAGCACTTTGAAGTGAATGAGGCTCCTGCTGTTTACCAAACAGAGGCAGCACTGGAAAAGGAATTCATTCAAGACCTAATCAATCAAGGTTATGAAAATCCGATAAACCTAAATACGATAGAAGCGATGTTGGCGAATGTAAGAGTACAAATTCAATCGCTTAACAATGTTGTATTTTCAGATGGAGAATGGACTCGTTTTGTAGAAGAGTATTTAGACAAGCCAAGTGATAACCTTGTCGAGAAAACAAGAAAAATACACGACAACTATATCTATGACTTTGTTTTTGATGATGGGCACATTCAAAATATTTACTTGGTTGACAAAAAGAATATTTCACGAAATAAAGTACAGGTAATTTCTCAATTTGAACAGAAAGGAACACATTCCAATCGTTATGATGTAACCATTCTTGTAAATGGATTGCCACTGGTTCAAGTCGAATTAAAAAAGCGTGGCGTTGCTATCCGTGAAGCATTTAATCAAGTTCATAGATATTCCAAGGAAAGCTATAATAGTAAAACTTCACTTTTTAAATACATTCAAATTTTTGTCATTTCAAACGGCACTGATAGTCGCTATTTTGCAAACACCGTTGAACGAAACAAAAACAGTTTTGACTTTACAATGAATTGGGCAAAGGCTGACAATTCATTGATTAAAGACCTTAAAGATTTTACAACAACATTTTTCGAGAAACGCACACTCTTAAATATTCTTCTTACTTATTCAGTTTTTGACACAAGCGATACGTTACTTGTCATGAGACCTTACCAAATTGCAGCAACAGAAAGAATATTATGGAAGATTGAAAGTTCGTTTTTAGCAAAGAAATGGTCAACCAATGACGGAGGCGGATATATTTGGCACACCACAGGTTCAGGGAAAACGCTTACCAGTTTTAAAGCAGCACGTTTAGCAACTCAATTGGATTTTATTGACAAAGTATTTTTTGTAGTTGACCGTAAAGACTTGGACTTTCAGACCATGAAGGAATATCAGAGATTTTCTCCCGATAGTGTAAATGGTTCTGACAGTACAGCAGGTTTAAAACGAAATATTGAAAAGGACGACAACAAGATTATTGTAACTACGATACAAAAACTAAATAACCTCATGAAAACTGAGGGTGATTTAGCTATTTATCAAAAGCAAGTCGTTTTCATTTTTGATGAAGCACACCGTTCTCAATTTGGTGAAGCACAAAAGAATCTGATTAAGAAGTTTAAAAAATACTATCAATTTGGTTTTACTGGAACACCAATCTTTGTACAAAATGCTTTAGGTGCTGAAACTACTGCAAGCGTTTTCGGACGTGAATTACACTCTTATGTAATTACAGATGCTATTCGTGATGAAAAAGTTCTGAAATTCAAAGTTGACTACAATGATGTTAGACCTCAATTTAAGAGTATTGAAACTGAAATAGATGAGAAAAAATTAAGTGCAGCAGAAAACAAAAAAGCTTTACTTCATCCAGAACGCATCAAAGAAATATCTCAATACATCCTACAAAATTTCAGAATCAAAACACATCGAAACCAAGGAAGCAATAAAGGTTTTAATGCCATGTTTGCCGTAAGTAGTGTTGATGCAGCCAAATGTTATTACGAAGAATTAAACAACCTACAAAAGGACAACGATAAACCTTTAAAAATTGCAACAATCTTCTCTTTTGCAGCAAACGAAGAACAGAGTGCCATTGGTGAAATAGTTGACGAGAGCTTTGAACCTTCCGCAATGGATATTTCTGCCAAAGAGTTTTTAACTAAAGCAATCAATGACTATAACTCAATGTTCAGAACCAGTTATGGTGTTGACAGCAATGAGTTTCAGAATTATTACCGAGACCTTGCCAAACGTGTAAAGAACAAAGACATTGACTTAATTATTGTAGTCGGAATGTTCCTAACAGGTTTTGATGCTCCAACACTCAATACACTTTTTGTTGACAAGAACTTGCGTTACCACGGCTTAATTCAAGCCTTTTCAAGAACAAACAGAATTTATGATGCAACAAAGACTTTTGGAAACATTGTAACATTCCGTGATTTAGAAAAAGCAACTATTGATTCAATTACGCTTTTCGGAGACAGCAACACCAAAAATGTGGTTCTTGAAAAGAGCTACAAAGAATATTTAGAAGGCTTTACAGACATTGTTACAGGTGAGGCACGAAGAGGTTATGTTGAAGTAGTAAAAGAGTTAAATGAGAAATTCCCCAACCCTGACGAAATCGTAAAAGAAAAAGACAAAAAGGAATTTGCGAAACTATTCGGAGAGTATTTGAGAGTAGAAAACATACTCCAGAACTACGATGAATTTAATCACCTCAAAGCACTTCAAGGAATTGAAATCAATAATCCAGAAGCAGTTGAAGAATTTAAAAAAGCTCATTTTGTAACAGATGAGGACATTGCAGCAATGCAAAAAATTGAATTGCTCAAAGAAAGGACAGTTCAGGATTACCGTTCAACTTACAATGATATACGTGACTGGTTAAGACGAGAGAAAAGCGGTAAAGAATCAGAAGAATCTACAATTGACTGGGACGATGTTGTTTTTGAAGTTGACTTATTAAAATCGCAAGAAATAAATCTTGACTACATTCTTGAATTGATTTTTGAGCATAACAAGAAAACCAAAGACAAAGACACTTTAATTACTGAAATACGCAGGGTTATTCGTGCAAGTGTTGGAAACAGAGCAAAAGAGAGTTTAGTTGTTGATTTTATCAATGAGACAGACCTTGACACACTTCAAGACAAAGCGAATGTGATAGACTCATTTTTTGTATTTGCTCAAAACAAACAGAAAGCGGAAGCATTGGAATTAATCACAGAAGAAAATCTAAATGAAGAAGCAGCGAAGCGTTACATAACAAATTCCTTGAAGCGAGAATATGCAAGTGAAAACGGAACTGAACTGAATGCACTCTTACCAAAAATGAGTCCTTTAAATCCTCAGTATTTGACCAAGAAGCAAAGCGTTTTTCAAAAGCTAGTATCGTTTATAGAGAAGTTTAAAGGTGTTGGTGGACAACTGTAAATAATGACAAAGGAAGAAAAAATGAATAGCCAGCCCAACAGCCACACACATTGCCAAGCCGCACAAGCCAAAGCACAGACCAAAGCTTGGCAAAGAGTGTGGCTGTCCCACCCTGACAAAATTGAATTAAAAAAATCTTCCCTCCCTTCTGAAAATAAAAAATACGCAACCACACAAACCGACACGACAAAGACGGTGAAACCTAGTATTGACAATGGTTTGCAAGGACAGACGACAGAACACCAGCCGGTAACAGCGGTTTGGCGTAATGGCGGGTTCAGTGCTTCGTATGACAGTTTTGTGGGTAAACAAACAGTAGTGCTTCGTATCAACATTTGTGGTGAAAATCCGCCACTACGCCAAGCCGCCAAACGTTATGCCCAATTATAAAAGACCCTGCTCGACAGCTTTCTGCTTTGCAATTTCAATTTCTTTGGACAAACTATTGTGTATTTCCATTTTATGACATTGACCCCAATCGCTATACATTTTGAATATAGTCCAATCATCTTTGGTTTCAATTTCAACTTTTGCTTTGGTTGGGCTTTTCTTTCTGTATTCCGCATTTGAAATTGGTATCACAGTAAAGAATGTGCCTTGTAAAGTTTTTTCAGTAAAAAGCCCAACTGAATGGCAGTCAAATTCTCTTATTCCAAAGAATTTGCGACCCTCAAAAATAACTGGGCATAACATCGGTTTGGCAAAATTGCCGTTTTGTGCTTCGTTTGACATTTTATCTAAATTTTAAATTTTGTACTACTATTGAAGTTTTGTGTTCGGCAACTTCGCCAAGCCGAGAACCGTTATAGCCAATGCCAGGACGACACAAACAACATTACAAATTAACAGACATAAAAAATGAAAATAGCGACTAATCCACTTTCACTTGCACAACTTCTAGCCAATACAGGTGAACAGTTTGTTGTTCCATCTTATCAAAGACGATACTCATGGAAATATCAACATACAGCAGCTTTATTTGACGACATAGACCTATTAAAGAATAATGATGGACATTTATTTGGAATGATTATTCTTCACGCAGGTGCATACAATGGTGGTTTTATGACACCAGAGCTTGTAGATGGACAACAACGATTAACAACATTGACTATTTTATTAAAATCACTTGAAAAGGCATTTCGTAAAATAGAAAAAGAAGAGCCAGCAAATGAGATAAGAAAAATGCTACAATGTAAAGGTCCTGACAAAATTATTAAGAACAAATTATTACTTGGCGACCTTGACAACCCTGATTATCTTGTTATCATGGCAGATGGGGACTTTGATGAAATTGAAAATAAAAACCTTCGTGAAGCGATTGATAATTTTGACGATTGGCTTTCAGAATATACTGAAGAAGAATTAGAGCTATTTTATCACAAATTAATAAACGTTGCTGTTATAATTAGGCTTGACGTTACACTTGCACAAGACGCATACAAACTGTTTGAAACCATAAATAATAGAGGATTAAAACTTTCAGCTACAGACATAATCAAAAATTTCTTATTGGGACATGCTTCTAAAATAAATGACGATAACACATTAGAGCAAGTAAAAAATATTTGGGCTCAAATAATAAAGGAATTGGACGGCATAAATACAGACAATTTCTTTAGACAATATTTCTGTTCTATTCTAAAACGTAAAATCACATTTAATGGACTGGTAGAAGAGTTTAAAAACCATTACATGAAGACAATTGAAAATGCGGACTTACTTGGGGAGTATGATGCTTATACGGTAGAAGACGACATTGATACTATAGATGAAGAAGGAAACATTGAAGAAATTGAAACAATAGAAAATGACGAGCCAGAAACAGATGACGAGGAGGAAATAATAAGTAAAATTTCAATTATTGATTTCCTAAAACAAATAAGAAATGCCACAGAAATTTACAGAAAGATATATTGGGTAGAATTTGACGAAAGTTGGAAAAACATGCATATCACAAACCTTTGGCGTGTTCAGTGTTTCCCTTCTTTCATTTTTCTAATGCAGTTTTTTCAAAAAGACTATTCAAAGAAAACTCAAATTGCTGTTCTTAAAATGATTGAAACTCTAATGTTACGCAGACACATATGTGAAAGAAAAACTGGGGAAAATGACCTAATATATGCCTATTCAATGGCATCGTTAGACGAGTTGACCGAAGAAGATATGCTTTATAAATTTAGAGAGACTATTTTAAATTACTATCCATCAGATTCAGACTTTGAAGATAAATTCCCAACATATCAATTTAAAGGTAAAGTAGAAGATAGAGCAAGATATGTTCTTGAAAATATTGAATATGAAAAAAGAGGAAATACAAAAGAAACTCTAATTAGCACATCTGACGATGTGCATTTAGAGCATATTGTTCCTCAGACAATAAATACCAAAAAGGCTATTAGTGAATATGGTGACTGGATTACATATCTTGGGGACAAAGCAATAATCAAACACAAAAAATATGTTGGACGAATTGGCAATTTAACTTTACTGGCTGCTCCATTAAATATACAAGCTTCAAATAATCCATTCACAAGAAAGAAAAGTTCTTACCGACAATCTGACCTTTTAATAACAAAAGACCTTGCTACAAAAAGTGATTTTAAATTTTATCACATAGACCAAAGAAGTGAAGAAATAACAAGCAAAGCCTTACAAATATGGACAATTGACTTCTCTGACATTGAAGAAAACTAAAACATATAGACAAGAAAGCACTGGCTATAACAGCACATTGGCAATAGGCGGGGTTTCGTCTCCGCTTGACAGTTTTGTGGTAGCAGAAAGTTCAGTTCTCCGAACCAACTTTTGTGCTGAAAAGCCCGCCCATCGCCAATCTGCAAAACGTTAGGTGCAAGCGTAGCGGACGACACAACAACCATCGACAGGCAGACAATTTAACAGAAAAAGTAAACCATTTTGACGAGTGACCAAAGACATACAGACCATATTAAAATCGGACATCAAGTAAGCCGTCACTCCTTGCCGACCCTTCTGTATTTTTTATTTTTTCCCACCGCACTTTTTTTTAATTCAATTTTAGCCAAGCGCACAAATGGCACATTTGGTTTTGCCCGACAAACAAGCCAACCCTTCGCAAAACCAAAAGAGCCATTTTTTGCCAACGCACCGAATGACATTAGGACTTTAAATAATTATCTTAGCAACTTGACAATTTAAGAATGGCATTAAGCTGGAACGAAATAAAAGATAGAGCATTAAATTTCTCAAAAGAATGGGCAGACACTTCAAACGAAGAAGCAGACGCTAAACCATTTTTAGTTGAGTTTTTTAACGTGTTTGGTATTAGCAGTAAGCGTGTTTCGACCTTTGAACACAGAGTAAAAAAACTTGACGACAAAGACGGTTACATTGACTTGCTTTGGAAAGGAACAATTTTAATTGAAATGAAAAGTCGGGGCAAAAACCTTGACAAAGCCTACCAACAAGCCAAAGACTATACACACGGACTGAAACAACACGAATTACCGAAGTACATTCTCATATCGGACTTTGAAAATTTTAGACTTTACGACCTTGAAGAAGATAAAACCGTAGATTTTAAACTCAACAACCTTGTAAATAATGTTCAGCATTTCGGTTACATTTTAGGTTATCAAAAAAAGGTTTACAAAGAACAAGACCCTGCAAACATTAAAGCAGCGGAGTTAATGGGCAAACTTCACGACAGACTTGAAGAAATCGGTTACACTGGACACCCATTAGAAGTTTACTTGGTTCGTATTTTATTTTTATTGTTTGCCGAAGACACAACAATTTTCAACAAGCAACAATTTCAAGAATATATAGAACAGCGGACAGCGGAAGACGGAAGCGACCTTGCTTCAAAACTGCAAGAATTATTTCAAGTATTAAATACACCGAAAGAAAACCGTTTTAAAAATCTTGACGAGCAACTTGCCGACTTTCCTTATGTAAACGGAAAACTTTTTGAAGAAAACTTGCCTACGGCAAGTTTCGACACAAAAATGCGTCAAGCCTTGCTTGACTGCTGTTACATTGATTGGAGCAAAATATCGCCAGCGATATTTGGTTCAATGTTTCAAAGTGTTATGAATCCAAAGGAACGCAGAAACTTAGGAGCACATTACACAAGCGAAACCAACATTTTAAAACTAATTAAACCGCTTTTCTTAGACGACCTTTGGAAAGAATTTGAAAGTATCAAAGACAATAAAAATAAACTTCCCGAATTTCATAAAAAGTTAAGCACTCTAAAATTCCTTGACCCTGCTTGTGGTTGCGGAAACTTCCTTGTAATCACTTACCGAGAATTACGTTTGCTTGAATTAGAAATTTTAAGAGCATCAAACAAAACAGGACAACGAGTATTTGACGTTCGAGAAATTATTTGGCTTGATGTTGATATGATGTGCGGAATTGAATATGAAGAATTTCCTGCAAGAATTGCCGAAGTTGCAATGTGGCTTATCGACCACCAAATGAATATGCAAATTAGCAATGAGTTTGGGCAATACTTTGTTCGTTTGCCTTTGAAGAAATCTGCAAAAATTATACACGGAAACGCATTACAAACAGATTGGGAAAGCATAGCGACTAAAAACGAACTTTCTTACATTCTTGGAAATCCTCCATTCATTGGAAAGCAAGTTCAAAAACCTGAACAAAAAGCAGATATGGAAAAAATATTTGCAGGCGTTACAGGTGGCGGAACTTTAGATTATGTAACTGCGTGGTATGTAAAAGCAGCTCAATATATTCAAGACACAAAAATCAAAGTCGCTTTTGTATCAACTAATTCAATTGCACAAGGTGAGCAAGTCGGAATTATTTGGGGTTTGCTTTTTCATAAATATAAAATCAAAATTCACTTTGCTCATAGAACTTTTAAATGGGGCAACGAAGCAAAAGGAAATGCAGCCGTTCACGTAGTCATAATTGGCTTCGCCAATTATGATACTAACGATAAAAGTGTTTTTGAATATGAAGATATAAAAGGAGAGGCACACGAAATTAAAGTGAAAAACATCAATCCCTATTTGGTTGAAGGAAAAGATATGTTTATCACGACAAGAACAAAGCCATTATGTAATGTTCCCGAAATCATTAAAGGTAGCGAAACCACAGACGATGGACATTTTATGCTGACTTTAGAAGAAGTAAATGAACTGAAAGCAAAGTATCCTGAAAGTTCAAAATTCATTCGTCCATTTGTCGGTGGTGGTGATTTTATTAACGGAAATGTGAGGTATTGCCTTTGGTTAAAAGATGCTCCGCTAAATGAAATCCGTCATATTCCATTTATCCAAGAGCGAATTGAAAGAGTTAAAAACTTTCGACTGGCAAGCACAAAAGCAAGAACAAGACATTGGGCAAACTTCCCAACTCTATTTTCAGAAGATAGACAGCCAACAACAAGGTATTTGATGTTTCCAAAAGTTTCATCCGAAAGACGGGCTTATATTCCTTTTGCTTATGTTGAACCTGAATTTATCATTAACAATACAGCATCTTTTATTCCTGAAGCAAGTTTATATCTATTCGGAATTTTGGAAAGCAAAATGCATATGGCTTGGATGAGTTATGTATGTGGCAGAATGAAAAGTGATTTTATCTACTCAAATAAAATCGTTTACAACAATTATCCTTGGCCAGAAAATGTAAATGAAAAACAAATAAAGGCAGTTGAAAAAGCCGTAGAAAGTGTTTTATCTGCAAGGAAAGAATTTCCAACTTATTCTCTTGCCGATTTATACGACCCTTTAACAATGCCACCAGTATTGGTAAAGGCACATCAAGAACTTGACAAAGCCGTTGATTTATGTTACAGACCGCAACCATTTATCAATGCTGCAAAAAGAATTGAGTTTTTATTTGAACTCTACGAAAAATATACGGCAGACCTTTTTACAAAAGAGAAAATAAATAAAAGTAAGAAAAAATGATTGAAGTTTTAGGAATAGTTACGTTAGGTAAAATAATCGACAAATTAGCCGATTCATTTTTTGACTATTCATTTGAAAAACTACTTGATAAAGGAATCGAAAAGGTAATATCTAAAGAGTCATATAAAAAAGAACTTACTGGGGTTATTAATAAGACAATTGATGATTTTGAAAATAAAAATTCAATAAAAAAGGAAGGTAAGAAATTTCCATTTTACCATTCACAAATTCTTTTTGAACACTATTCCTTTTATGTTCTATTTGATGAGAAAAAACACTCGGATGATGCCTTACTACAAGAACTAAAAACTAATCCGAATATCATTACACCTAAAAGAGAGGAATTAGAATCATTTTACGAACTTTTCAAAACAAATGCCAATAGCAACGAATATTTGAAAAATCTATTTGTAGAAGAGAATTACAAAAATAGAATTTTCGACATCTCAACAAATCTTCAAGAAATTGATAAGAAAATTGATAGGCTTCAAAATACTTTAGAGAAATTATCAAAAAAAGAAGTTCTATTAACTGTTAAGGAAAAATTTAATAACGAAAAAGAAAAGTTCGTTATCCCATCCATTACTTTATTAGAAGCCAATTATTATTTCTTCTTACCGGAAGAAATCGAGCAAATTAACAATTGTGTTGAAAGATTAAAAACTGATTCTGAAAACTATTTTTTATTAACAGGATATCCATCTACAGGAAAAACAATTTCTACTTTAAAAATAGCTGAGCAATTAACAAATATAGGTTTTGATGTTTTCTATTTAAATATTTCCTCCAATTTAAGTTTTGATAAATTCAAGAGCGACCTTAATAAAATTAGCGACAATAAAAATGTAGTATTCATTATCGAAGATATACACTTGAATCTGACTTTTGGAGCTGAATTACTTACATTGGAGGAGGAATTTCCAACATTCAAGTTTATTATTACTTCACGGTTTTTAAGTGCTGACATAAGAAGAGACGGCCAGAATGATATTGATATTTTTAAACAACTCGAAGGAAGTAATCTAAAACTAGAATCGTTCAATACCCCACAGCATATTTACAATAAAACTTTAGGAGTTATTGAAAATTGCAAATCTTATTTAGAACATCTGGGAATAACTCGAGAAATAGGAGATATTAAAAAAGTTGTCGAAAATTCCAAAAGCAATTTATATAAACTTGCTTGGATGTTGCAATTTTGGTCAGAAAACAATTTGCAACTTTCAGATATTACAGAAAAAACTATTGAAGACTATATTTACAGAAAGTACTTAAAGGATCTTAAACAGAATGAATTAAACAAGATACATCAGTTTGCCACATTGTACGCCTATGAAATTGAATTCTTAGCTGACCCACATCAAATTGAATTATCAAAACAGAATGGGCTTTTATTTAAGAATGAAAACGATTTTCATTCTTTTATGCATTCAATGTTCGCAAGGTTGCTTCTTGATTCAATTTTTAGAGCAAACGCAACCCTAAATACTCGTTATAGAAATGACAGAAATGCTCTTTACTTAAAGAATATTGAGGATTATTTAAATGAGATTATTGGCGACTCTGAGAGCTTTGTGGATAATATATATAGTTTTCTTTACAATATTGGAATTTCCGATAATATTAACCTGTTCAACAAAATTTTATCCAGTGAAATAGTTAAGAAACAATTTTTCAAATACGTTTATGAATCCCAACAAATGGATTCAGACCAATTGGTTAATTTAATTCAACTAATCAGAATTTTTTCCAAGCGTAATTTTGAAGATTATTGCAATAATCTTTATTTCAATAATCATAACCTGATAGAAATATTAAAGCGAGGCACAAAAAATGCTTCGGCTATATCATACATTGAAACTCATAAAAACAATTTCAACGATTTAAAAAACAAAAATGTTTTAGCTCCCTTTAAAACTGATGAATTGAAAGAAGTTCTTGTAAAAGCTTCATTGAACAGTCTTACTTTAACAATTAGATTGCTTCCAAACAACGAATTAAGAACAAAAACGATTAATGTGTTGAGTGTCGAGGAATGGAAGAAAAAATTCAATTCTGATATTCATTTTGGTATTTATGGTAATTCACTTGCAGAACTTAAAAAGGTAAAACCCGAACTTGCTACAGCAATTCTAAAATCGGTTGATATAAAAAGAATTTCAGCAAAAATTAATTATCAAAAGTTTGATTACATCACGAAAACATTGAGTGAGTTAAAAGAGATTGATTTTCCAACAACTTCAAAAATATTGTCTTCGGTTGTTGTTAAAGCCCTCATAAGAAAATCTAAAAAAGCATCTGTAGAGCAAATTGGTATTGGGTTATCTCGTTTGTATGATATTGACCAGTCTATTTCAAAGGAAATATTTAAGGAATTGGATGTTGAATTTTTATCAAACTTATTTGAAGATAAACCTTTAACTGCATTTGGTCATATTCTAAAGGAATTTAAAAAAGTAGATCCATCCAAGACACAAAATTTAATTCTTCACACATTAGAAAAAGAATTTGTTATAAACAAACTAAACTCTGCTAAAATTACGACTGTTGATTTATTTACTTTTTACCTTTTGTTTTCCCAGCTTGATGTCAGAAAAGAAGGACAAGTATTATTAAAGAAGGTCAATCTTGATATTATTGAAGGCAGAGTCAAAAGTTCATACATCAATCATTCGGTTCAACTAGTTAATGCAATAAATGAAATTGACCCTTTCTATGGTAAAAAGTTAGTAAAAGTTATTTCAGACGAAAAACTAATAAAAGTAATCAATGACAGCAACACGGAAATTACGGATTTACCTTCAATTTTCTTGTACTTAAAAAATGTTGATTTTAATAATGCAAAAAGAATTTACAACTTAATTGACAACATCACTATAATTCGGAAATGTCTCGTAAGGAAATTTAGGATTCAACCAATTTTCAACTCTATTAAACCATTATTTAATCTTGACAATGACAAAACAATTGACTTATTGAACAATCTTTTTGCTCATAATGTTTTCAAAAATAAAATTCAAGAATCAGACATAGAAAATTTCATAAATAGCGTGAGTATTGCTTACAACATAAATGAAGAAATAGCAAAAAAAATAATTGCTACATATTCCGAAAACCTTATTAGTTCAAACAACGGAGAAATTCAGTTTGCAAAATTTGCAGATGCACTTTACAGACTAAGCAAAATAAACAAAGAAGTTGTAAATACTCTACTTCTTTCTTTCATTCCAAGACTAGAGAAAGCCATTCATTCTCTAACTTTTTACCAATTAAAAGCGGGTTTATGTGCATTGGCAAAGGTCGACAAAGTATTAGCGTCAAGACTTTTAAATTTAATACCAATAGAAGAACTTAAAAAAAAGTCAGAGGTTTTATTAGTAGACAAGAAAAATATTGAAGGGCAACTTGGCGAAATTAATTGTGTAAATACTGAAATATGGAATATATTGAAGAACCATTTGAAATAAGCCAACGCATTTTGCAAGCACATTTAAAAACCGCACAAGCAACCACACAGACCAAAGTTTTTAAAAGAGCTTGCAAAGCCAACATAAAAGAAAAATTGAATTAAAAAAAATTCCAACGCTTTTTAAAAAATAAAAAACACGCAACGCACAGCCGACACTCAATGACTCGACAACTCAATAACGACAATGGTTTACAAGCACGGTGGACAGAACGCCAGCACCTAACAGCGGTTTGGCGTAATGGCGGGTTCAGTGCTTCGTATGACACTTTTGTGGGTAAACAAACATTAGTGCTTCGTATCAACATTTGTGGTGAAAATCCGCCACTACGCCAAGCCGCAAACCGTTAGCAGTAACGGTAGGACGACCCAACCGACAACAATAAACGATGAAAAAAACGACATTTAAAATATCAAAAATGGACTGCCCATCCGAAGAACAAATGATACGGATGAAACTTGCCGACTTGACAAATATCAACTCGTTGGACTTTGATATTGCAAACAGACAACTGACCGTTTTTCATACCGACAATCACGACCAAATTTTTCAGCGACTTGACAACTTAAAATTTGATACTTCACTTATTGAAAGCGTTTCGACAGACAATTACTCAACAACTGACAACACTGACCAAGAAAGAAAATTGCTTTGGCAAGTTTTAGCCATTAACTTTTTCTTTTTTGCACTTGAGCTTACGACAGGTTTTATTTCAAACTCAATGGGACTTGTTGCCGACAGTTTGGATATGCTTGCCGACAGCATTGTTTACGGACTTGCACTTTTTGCAGTTGGTGGGACAATGACACGAAAGAAGAACATTGCAAAATCAGCGGGTTATTTTCAGTTGACACTTGCAGTTTTCGGTTTTATTGAAGTTATCAGACGATTTATAGGAACAGAAACAATTCCAGCGTTTCAGACAATGATAATTATTTCAATTCTTGCACTTATTGGAAACGGACTTTGTTTGTATTTACTGCAAAAAAGTAAAAGTAAAGAAGCACATATGCAAGCAAGTATGATTTTCACATCAAATGACGTAATAGTAAATCTTGGAGTAATTGTAGCAGGTGGACTTGTTTATTTGACGAACTCAAAATATCCCGACCTTATCGTTGGGACAATTGTGTTTTTTATCGTTGGACAGGGAGCATTTAAAATATTAAAACTATCAAAATAATATGGCCGACTTTATTAAAATCATTCTACCAATTTACTTCATTATTTACTTTGGAATTGCATTTGTCCTCAAATCCTTAATCGTTGCAAAAAGAATAGGAAAGAACCCACTTGTTTTACCAAAAGACGACAGTGCATATGGACTTATCGGGCTTTACTTCAAACTTACATTAATAGCAATGTTCGTTTATGTTTTGGCTTTTGCCTTCTTCCCTGCTTGGCATACCTATTTTTTACAAATCATACAGCTTGACAATTCAACTATAAAATACATTGGACTGACTTTGCTTTTAATAGCATTGCTATGGACAGTTATCGCACAAGGGCATATGAAAAACTCTTGGCGAATTGGCATTGACACTGAAACAAAGACTGAACTTGTTACAACAGGACTTTTTGGACTTTCCAGAAACCCAATTTTTTTCGGAATGATTTTAAGTTTGGTTGGTCTGTTTCTTGTAACACCAAACGCATTAACAGCATTATTCTTGATTTTAGGTTACGTTCTCATTCAAATTCAAATTCGACTTGAAGAAGAGTTTTTGGGTAAAGAACACGGACAAGAATATATTAATTACAAGCAAAAAGTAAGACGACTAATATGACGACAGACAGAACCACTACTGCTAACAGCGGTTTGGCAAAAGTGGCGGTTCCGTTCTCCGCAGACACATTTGTGGTTAATCAAACATTGGTTCTCCGCATCAACATTTGTGCTAAAAATCGCCACCTTCGCCAAGCCGCAAACCGTTAGCAGCTATAATTTGACGACAGTGCAAACATCAATTTACATAGGAAAATGAGTAAAGACATTAACGCAATAATCAATTACTTGGACACCTACCTAACACGGACAGGACGACCTAGTATTGACCCAGTTGAGGCAAATGCAGTTCTTGCAAAAGCAGGACTACTTTCTGACAGCAAGGACAGACCTGGCAAACCACTTCGCAACTTGCTGCGTGACGGACAACTGCCACACGCCTTTCAATCTGGTGGCAAAGGTTCGTCTTGGACAATTCCACATTCAAGTAAACGGACTTCTAAAATTGTTCCGACAGTTTCTGTAACGACTAAAATTGAAAAGCCAAAACAAGTTATTAAAACAGCACAAGTTTCATCCGCAGACACATCGCAGCTTGACAAAATTTTAATGAACGAAAAGAATTTTAAAAGTGCAGATAATATTGACAATTTAGTTCCTAATAACTCTGGACTTTATTGCATTCGTATCTCTGACATCAACAAATTACCAAAGCCGTTTAGTAACTTTTTAGCGGTCAGACTACACAACATTATATACATCGGTATTGCGACAGAGAGCCTGAAAAAACGGTTCTTAAATCAAGAACTTCGTGCTAACGGTCACGGAACATTTTTTCGGAGCCTCGGTGCAGTGCTTGGACACCGTCCACCAAAAGGTTCATTGACAACTAAAGCAAACAAACGCAACTACAAGTTTTCACCGACAGACGAACAAAAAATTATTAAGTGGATAAACGACAACTTGCAAGTAATCTGGGTTGAATTTAGTGGGGACTTTGAAAGTTTGGAAACAAGACTAATAACCAAATACAGACCGTTAATTAATCTTGCAAAAAATCCTTCGGCACTTCAACTACTATCCGACTTGAGAAAAGAATGTGTACAATTAGCAAACGAACTATGACTTCAACTATTGACACATTGATGGACGGAAGTATTACAGCTGCTAACACACGTTTGGCGTCATGCGGGGTGACGTGCTTATATTCAAGTTCAGTTTTCCAATTGGGCTTTAGTGCTGGGTTGACAGTTTTGTGCTCCGAAAACCCGCACGAAAGCCGTGCGTGGGAACGTTACCAGCAAGCGTAAAGCACAACACAACTAACTAAATCAAATGAGTAAAAAAATATTTATAAGTCACGCTGTTAAAGATAAAGAAATTGCAGACGCATTTGTGGACGTAATTCTACAGGGAGCATTAAGCGTTCCAATAAATGAAATTTTTTGTGTATCGACAGATGGAACAAAAATAAAATCAGGTGACGACTGGAGAGATTCCATCAAACAAAATATCCTGAGTGCAAAAATTAATTTTCTCCTTATTTCACCTAACTATAAAGAAAGTGAAGTTTGTTTGAATGAAATGGGTGCTGCTTGGATGACAAATTCATTAGTTCTTCCTTTGATAATTGACCCAATAACATACAGGACAGTTGGTGTTATCCAAGAACCAAGTCAAATTGAGAAACTTATTGATGAAAAGAGCCTAGACAGAATTAAGGATATTGTTCAAGAAGAACTTGGAATTAGTAATTCGTTGATTAAAAGTGACAGATGGACAGCTAAGAAAAGGGAATTTCAAATAAGAGTAAAAAAGCATTTAGAGTCACATCCATTTGAAACCCCAATTGAAAGAAGCGCTTTCAAACAACTAGAACAAGACAAAAAGGATTTAGAATCAACAATTGATAATTTAATTCAAGAAAAAACCGAATTGGAATCATTAATAAATGACCTAAAAGGTTTAAAAGATAAAGAGGCTGTAAAAACTGTTCTTAAGAAAAGAACAAAAGCAACACAATTTGATGAGTTCACAGAATTAACCAATAAGGTAAAAAAATTATTGGGACGACAAAGTTCAATTATTAATGGAATAATATTCAAATCCTATTCTGGAAAGGATATTAAAATTGGATGGGAAGGCAATAGAGAAGAATTAGATGAAGCACTCGCTAATGACTATATTGACGAGGATTTAGATGTTCAATGGGAACAGACAAAAGAAATGAAAGCAATTAGTGATGCACTTGACAATGTTTCGAGATTTATGAGTTCTGAATTAAATAATGACTTTTATGAATCTTTTGAAGAGACTTTTGATTCTCCATTAGACATAAAAAACAAAGGGTTTTGGGAGGAAGTTTTTGAAGCATCTATAAGATTCAACTAAACATATGATTTTATCAACTGAACAAATAAATGAACTTAAGGGTATTGTTGAGAACTGCATCAACTTACTATATCAAAAAGATTCATCTTTAATAACTAGAGGGGGAATGGAACAGAGTGCATCATTTCGCTTTGCAATTTATCTTAGTGAAAGCATAAATAAAATTGAATGGTTGAAAGGATTTCAGTTAGATATAGAATACAACAAAAATGGGCTAAATCCGAAAAGAACACCCAGAAGACCTAATGGCGTTCGACCAGACCTTATAATTCACCATAGAGGTGACAACACTGGGAATATATTAGTAGTTGAAATTAAAGGTTGGTGGAATGATGAATCAAGAGAAATTGACAGAATAAAACTCGAAGACTTTACGCATCAGGAAGGAGAATATAAGTATGGACTTGGTGTATTCCTTGAACTAGAAAAAAATGGATGCACTCCACAATACTTTTTAGGTTATTGATTATTATGGAGACAAAAGAAACTTCTAGGACAAAAACGCTAGCTGGTAACAGGCGTTTGGCTCAATGGCGGGTGACGTGGTTAATTGAACATTCTACCTCGCATCAACTTTTGTGGTGTATTGACAGTTTTGTGCTCCGAAATCCGCCACTGCGCCAAGCGCCCAACCGTTACCTGCAAGCGTAGCGAACAATTCGACAACAATTAAACCTTTGACAATTTTGATAGTCTAACATTTAAATTATCAACGATGAAAATAAATATACTAACTACAATTTCATTATTGCTTTTTAGCCTGACAACTCACGCTCAACAAGAAAACCAATCTTGCGGAACTTCAGTACCCAGTGAAGTATGGGAAAATGAGTTTCAAAAATTAATTTCGGAATATAAAACTGACCAAAAAACCAAAAAGCAATTTTCAACAGTTTATGCAATTCCCATTATATTTCATGTAATACATAGCGGACAGCCTATTGGTACTTTTCCTAATATCTCACAAGGTCAAATCAATTCTCAAATAACTGTTTTAAATCAAGACTTTAGTGGAAATGGATTTAATTCTTCCAATTATCCATCTAATGCTTTTGTAAATTGGGTAATCACGCAATCATTACCGGCTGCTAATACTGATAGTAACGGTAGGGTAAAAATAGCGGACGTTGGAATTCAATTTTGTTTAGCTACAAAAGATACTAACGGTAATTTATTACCCGAACCAGGAATCAATAGAATTAATTACCTGTCTTTGAATTTGCCAAATCCGAGTAGTTATTCTACTCAAGCTACCATGAAGTCCTATCTTGACAATATTCTTAAGCCTCAGACCATTTGGGACGTAACTAAATATCTCAATGTTTGGATTACAGATAAAAACAGTGCTCTAAACTATACCGGAGTATCATCGGTCCCTCCTTTAAGTGGCTTATTGGGCGTGCCTAATAATTCGACCGATACAACCGATGGTATTTGGTGTTTTGCGAAAGTAATTGGTTCTAACAATTTATTTCCTACTGGTATTTATGGTTCCCCATTGGTTGAGGGCAGAACCCTTACACACGAAGTTGGTCATTATTTAGGACTCAGGCATATTTGGGGTGATGGGTCTTGTGCTACTGACTATTGTGATGATACGCCACCAGCAGCATCAGAAAATACTGGGGTACCATCATCTTATCCATTAAATGTTGGTTCGTGTAGTAGTCCGTCAAACTCGCCAGATGGAGAAATGTTTATGAATTTTATGGATTATCCTCATGACCCTTACAAGTATATGTTTACTGCTGACCAAGCTACAAGAATGCAGACTGCCATGCTAAATAGTCCATACAGAAATCAATTAGGAACTCATGGTTTGTGTTCGGCTCCTCTTGGACTAAATAATTTAAATTTAAATGATAATATTTCAATTTATCCAAATCCAGCTAAGACAGAATTAAATATAAATGTTTCCCAAAACGACATAAATGAACTTTCAATAAGCAACTTATTTGGACAAGTTCTAATCATATCACAAAATCAAAACCGTATTGACATTTCTAATTTAACCAATGGCATATATATATTAGCAATTACACAAGGACAAAATAAATACACGAAAAAATTCATCAAAGAATGATAACAACGGAGAAAACGCCAGCAGGTAACAGCACATTGGCAATAGGCGGGGTTTGGTCTCCGCTTGACAGTTTTGTGGTAGCCGAAAGTTCAGTGCTCCGAACAAAGTTCAGTGCTGAAAAGCCCGCCCATCGCCAATCTGCAAAACGTTATGCGTCAGCTTAGGACGACCCAACAAACAACGGTAAAACGACAGACAATGAAACAACTTTTGACAATTATTTTTGCGACAATGACTTTGACTTCCTTCGGGCAAGACAAATACAATTATGTTCACTTTAACAAGCTGACCGAAGTTGTGGGGACAGAATATGTAATTGCTTCAATTGAGAATTGGGGTAAAATGTTCGACACTAAAAGTCGTTACCTTTTGTTCATCAACACAAAAACTGGACAGACAAAACAAATTGACTTTCCTAATGACGGCTATATGGAGAAAATTGAACAAGTTAAAATTGACAGTTTAGGCATTAACAAAATCATTGTTTCCGCACAGACAGTTGACCTTGACGGTAAAAGCGGCATTGACTGGGCAGACCCGAAACAAATCATAATACTTTCTGCTGACGGACAAGAGAAAATTCAATTGACTGACAACAAATTTTTCTCACGGACTTTGACAGTTAACAAACAAACTGGGACAATTGTAGTAACTGGACATTACGACACAAACAATAACAATAAATACGACAAGACAGACAGAAACGAAATACACATTTACGACTTGCGGACACTTAAACTGATAAGCAAAATATGAAAGAAAGCCGAACGCATAACACGGGTTTGGCAAAAGTGGCGGTTCTGTGCTCCGCAGACAAATTTGTGGTTAATCAAAGTTTGGTTCTCCGCATCAACATTTGTAGTGAAAATCGCCACCTTCGCCAAGCCCGAAAACGTTATAGCCAATGGTAGGACGACCGTTCCAAAGACGACAGACCGACCAAAATTTAAACATTAAACACAAAGACAAACCACTTTGACAGGTGACCAACATATCGAACATATTCAAACGGAACAGCGTGTAATCCGACACTCCATTTCATCCACAAGTCGGTGAAAATTGCTAAAGTCATTATCCACTACAAGTTGATTTTTCAAATTGGTGGTATTGGAGTATAAGTTGATGTGTTTTAGGTAGTCCTCATCATCATCAAAAAAAGGATTGTTGAAGTAATACATACTATTTAGGCCATTGCCGTATCGATTGTTATTATCATAATACGGGATGCGCATTTTTCCACTATTGTGAAGGGTAACATAATCCATCCAATTAAAACGGTTGCGTTGGCTGTACCATTCAGTATTTTGTGGAGCAAAAGGATTGGTTACAATTTTCGGCCTTGAGCAAGGGTCTTGTCCCCGGTTGGGAGAATTTTCTTCTGTATTTTGGGCAATAGTTTTTGTTAAATGAAATATTGCCAATATGATTATTAAATTTTTGTTCATGTTTTAGTTAATTTTAGTACCTTTAAATCTTATTGTAGTATTTATAATACGTCCATCAACAACGGTTATTATCCCATATAAGATTGTGTATGTATCTCCATTTTTTAAAATGCCTCTAATGATTTTTTGATCACAACCCAGTCCGTCTCTCTGAAACCATACATTTTTAAAAGCAACATGACCTCCTATCCATTCACTAACCGTATCAGTGCACCCCCTAGGCACACCAAATACTTTAATTATATCTTCTTTTTTTATATCGTTGTAACTATGCCCTAGTACAATGGTATACATACTATCAGGCTTGTTATCATCGCTGCCATAATAGGTGCCTTCCCAACTCAGGGGTTCGTTAAAACGTAAAAAATAAAAGCTGCGCGTTACTGTATCTATCCCATCATCATTGGGGAAGCATCGGGTATTGGGTTTACGTTTTACAATTAAGCGTATAGTAAATGTGGTACCACGTAGCACATCGGGAAATACGACATTCACTTGCTTGCCATATCTTGGCTCAGGCTCGGTTCCAATTTGCCATATAAAACTATCCGCATCGTGTTGTAGGGCTTCAAAAAAGACACTGTTCATGTAACAAGAGTCTGTATCCATCAAAAAATCCTTCAAGTTTGGGGTGTTTATCTGTTGTATGGTTGCCTCTTTAATGGTAAAAGCAGCACTGGTCTCCTGCTGTGTGTCGCATGGGTTACTTGGCGCTGTATCTTTCTCGCATGATACCAGCAATAGTATTAAACCAATTATGAGAATGTGCTTTTTCATAGCTTTATTGTTTATTGTATTGATTAAGATTTTTATCTTTCGCACAACACATCCAATTAAAACGAGCCCGTATAATACGCAATAGGAATATTATCTGTTAAGTTACCAGTTGGGCCTATCGGTCTCCAATCAAACTTATTTAAAAAAGGGTCGTAGGTAAATCCCGTACCCAAATGTGTATTGGCCCATGGCAAAAGTGGCGGATTAACTGGATTTTGGGGGTTGGTGCTTACACCATTTATATTTTGTGCTTGTGTAAATAGTGTAATTACACAAAGGTAAAATACTGTTAATATTTGTTTCATAAGTTTAATCGTTTAACTTTCTACCTTTGAGTTTATATTGTTTTCTAACACCAGATGTAATTAATGCATTAGGGTCATAAGTCTCATATTCAATAAAGGCTTCATTCTTGTTGTTTAAAAAAATTTTTAGGTTGTCTATAAAACCACCTCTAAACACAGCATAAGTATTGCTAATAAGCCTATAACCTTCTAGCCCCTCTACATTTGAAGGTACAACATAGTAACCTGTTTGGGCATTATAATATAAGGTATAAAGCCCTTTTATTCTATTTTCGGTGCCATCATAAAGTTTTGGGTCTAAAGCAATGCTATCCTTAAAATTGCGCTTACTGCGGTAAAATTCTATCTCCACACTATCCTGTATGGTTGGTGCGCCTAATGTATCGTAAACCATGCGGTATTTGCCAAAAGTGGCAAAGTCTTTTAGCCTATCAGATATTTTAAACGTAAAACTTACAGAGTCGTATCCTGTTTCGTTGGGATTACAAAGTACGTTAGGCTTCCATTTAATAACATGGTGTATGGTAATATTGGCAGGTGGTGTAACAGACCCAAAATCTCTCCAAACTTTATAATTACGAAGCACTTCTGCGCCAACATACCAGGTGTGTTTATACAAATTGGTATCACTAAACTCGCTCCTAAACTGGATAGAACCAATTGTTTTAACAACATCCTTACTAATATATGGGTTTGTGTACCAGATATAATCTATAAACCTTTGTCCATTCCATATGGCCTCACCCGTTGATTGTTCCATAATAAAATCGGCATTGGGTTGCTTGTAATTACCACAAGGGTTTTCAGGTGCAATATCTTTTTTGCAGGCGGTAAGCAAAAAACTGCCTATCACAAATAACAATACATGTTTTAGCATGGCTTAGTGTGTGGTTAATTGCTGTTTTAAGGCTTCTATTTCTTTTTGCTGTTGTATTACATACAAGGTAAGTTCTTCAATTTTTTCTAATAACTTAAGTTGCATTTCACCCAACTCCAGCTGGTTGTTGTTATCACTTATTTGTTGTGCGCTGGGTAAATTAGGTAAATGTTTGTTCTTTTTTATAAAAGCCTCAACCTCTTGTAATGGTTTAAGTTTGTAGGTGTTACTAAACACATAATCCGGAAAAGGATTACTAAGTGTTACCACCACTTTTCGGGTGTAGAGGAAGCCGTTGTCGCCCACTTTAAACAAATCTTGGTTGGCATCCCTAAAGGTTATTTCCTTTTCGGTTACTTTAAAAAAGTTACGGCCATCGCTGTTTATAAAAAAGCCTCTGTTTGCTGTGGTAAATCCATCCGTGTTTAATGTTAAATTACCTAATGGCATAACTTGTAATGATAAATTACCATTGGCTCTTCTCATATTTAATGAGCTATTGTTTAAGCTAAATGGCTTACCAATTGTTACATTATCATGAGTAGCAGAAAAAACTGTTACGTTTGGTGTTGATAAGGATCTAATTTCAAATAAACCGGGAGGTGGAGGTGAGCCTTGTGTGCCAAACAATGGTGTGTTTGAAATGAGTACATTGTTAGAGGTTGATAATATGCCGCTGCTTGGTCCTGTCCATTGTGCCTTAGCTGCGAATGAGCTGCATAGTAGTAAATAGATACTTAACTTTTTCATACTGTGTGGTTTTTTATGTCACAAAAATGTAGTACAATTTTGAGAAAAATTGTCCCGAAATCGGGACATTTTAAAATGTCCTAAAATCTGACATGGAAAAAAAGATTCTTTTTATTTCATTTGTGTATACACACAAACGGAAGGAAATATGAAACGCTCTAAAAAAACATACCGCTTTGTCATTGCAAATGACAATACAGCTGATTTATATCTGTATGCTTCAATTGTTACAGCATGTAATCACACCGTTATTGAGTTTGCTAAAAACGGAAAAGAACTGATAGCTTTAGCTGAAGAGCATCAACCAGATATTATTCTCTGCGATTTGATTATGCCAAAGATGAATGGCATTGAGGCCTGCAGCCAAATCAAGAAAATAAGTCCGAATACTGTATGTATTATTACATCAGCATTTGCTGAAATAAAAAATTGTTATAAAAGTGCGTTTCATAAATTAAACGGATTTCTGTTTAGCCCCATTACAGTTCATAAACTCAACCTGTGCCTGAATCAGATAATTAATCAAAATCAATTTTATGTTGACCTTACGTACAGAAAAGATTTTTTTGACTCCATAAAAAATATCTCAACCGAGCTTGATAAATTGGCCAATCTGACTAAGCTAACTGAACTCACCGAATTGGCTGAAATTGCTGAATACACCGACTCCCCCGAATTGGCTGAACTGAATAAAGACGCAACTGCTCACGACATTGTATTGCATAATGGCAAACACATCAAAATAAACGACCGGCACATATTACTGGTAAGTGCCATCTACCACAGCTTAGGGCGTGATAAAATAGCTGATAGCCTGAATATCACAGAACAAACGGTAGACACAAGCGTAAAAAGACTTAAACATAATTTATCTGTTGAAGACCGGATACAACTGATTAAACTATTTGGTGAATGGGGCTATATACGAGAGAATATTTTGTACTAACAGGTGAAGTCAACACTTACCAATCTGCAATTCAACTGCAAAATATTCTTCAAAACTTTGCAATCACGCGAAGGTTAAGCCTGCGTGTTGTCAGGTAATTAGGCACTGCCCATGTGCGGGCTTCTACATCCTGTATCCATAAATAGGAAATGGTATTGTTTACGTCCAGTATATTAAATACTTCAACGCCCACCAGCAGCTGTTTGAAATGGCGTTTCCAACCTGTGGTATGGGTGGCCTGTTCATCTACAATGGATTTTAAGAATCCAATATCAACCCTGCGGTACGATGGCATGCTCAGTGTATCATTATAGCGGTTGCGATCGGGCGGGCCAAAAGGCAATCCGCTGCCAAAAACAAGGTTCAGATACATGCGGTAACTCGGAAATTTGGGCAGATAATCCTGAAACATCACACTGATATTTACACGCTGATCGGTAGGTCTGCGCACAAAGCCGGGTTCTGTAATATCGCCTGTAGACGGATTGATTAAGCCGGCCTCATTTATGCGTTCTTCGGTATTCATAACCGAAAGGCTGAACCAACTTTCAGTGCCCGGAACAAACTCCCCGTTCAATCGCATATCAATGCCGGTAGCATAGCCATTGGCTGAATTATTGGCGTAGTAGCGCACGCGTACATTATCCAGCTCGTAGGGTATCAGGTTATCAAGTTGTTTGTAATAGGCTTCGGCAAAAAACTTGAATGGGCGGTTCCACGCTTTGAAATTTACATCGCCACCTACAATGTAGTGAACGGAGCGTTGCGCACGTATATTGGAATTCAGTTTGCCGCTGAAATCACGAAATTCGCGGTAAAACGGGGGTTGGTAATACACCCCTACTGCTGCCTTCAGTATAATATCTTTTCGAAGAGTGGCCGTTGTATCACCTGCAAATACTGCCCTGTTGTGAGCACGGTTGGGTTCGAATGAAAACTGTACACGCGGGCTAATCACATTTTCATTGTTGTAGCTCCACCAGTTGCTGCGAATGCCGTAGTTTACTATCATATTGCTGGCTGAATGCAATTTTTGGGCGTTCTGCACATACCCACTTACCCGGTATGATGACAACGCCACATTGGATGATATATACTCGGGCAAGTTAAACTCGCCATCACGTGTGCCCGGTTTGGCAAAGCCCAGCGAATCCTGAAACTGCCATTCATTTATGCGGTCATAAATTTGCTCGGTTTGTATTTGCGCACCCCATTGTATTTTATGTGTTTTGGTTGCATAAAAGCCACGGTGACCTGCATTAAAAACTGTTGCTACCAGTTCGTTGCGTGCATTGTTCAGAAAGTAACCTACCCCTTTGCTCGATTTGGCTTTACCAAAATTTTCGGAACCAAAATCGGTTTCAACATCTTCAAGCCGGTAAGCGCCTTCTATGGTAAACCATTCTCTTTCGTTAGATACAAATACCGATGAATAGTACTTTAACTGAAGCCTGTTGGTAGGTTGATGGTTGACCGAAACTGCCCCGGTTAGCGTGCGGTACTCCATCAGGTCGCTGCCATTGAAAAACATGCGCAGGGCAATGGCCTGTTTCACTGTACCAAAAACAGTTTCGCGTGTTTCGGGAACTACCAGGTATTTGTTTTGCGATATGTGGCCCAGGGCGCTTATGCTCAGGTTGTCTTTCACATGCCACGTGAGCAGTGTTTGTGCATCAATGAATGAAGGCCTGTAATCGCCTCGTGTATCTAGCGAGCCTACAACCAGCTGATTGGTCCAGTATCGGGCACCCAGCAAATAGGTAAATCTTTTATTGCGTGAAGCGCCTTCGGCATGCGCCTGCACTCCCAGCAAACTCACATTGGCTGTGGCCGAAAACTTTTTTGGTTCGCGGTATTTGATATCCAGTACTGATGACAGCTTATCGCCATAGCGTGCCTCAAATCCGCCTGCACTAAACTTTACATTCTGTACCATATCGGTATGGATGAAACTTAATCCTTCCTGCTGGCCTGCACGTGGCAAAAAAGGCCTGTAAATTTCAATGTCGTTGACGTAAATCAGATTCTCATCGTAATTGCCTCCACGCACATTGTACTGGGCACTCAGCTCGTTGTTAGACATTACACCCGGCAGTGTTTTCAAAATAGTTTCAAAACTTCCCGAAACATTGGGCAGGGTTTTAAGGGTTCGGGGGTCTATGGTTTGCATGCTTACCTTTTCACGATCGCGTTCTTCGCTGAATATGAATTCACGCAGTGTGATGCCATACTGCATGCGTATGTCCAGCTTAAAGCGTGTGCCCGCATCCAGCGGACCAATATCGGCCAGGCGTGTGGGCCTGCCTATATATGAAAAAGCCACCTGCACCTTTTGGTTGGCCGGTAGTATAAGCTGATAATTTCCGTTTTCACCGGTAACGGCAAACACCTGTGTGCCTACCACTACAACATTTACACTTTCAATAGGTTTATTCAGCGAATCGGTTACAGTTCCGTACACTATGGCCTGCTGCGCAAAAGCGGTGTTCATACAATTTGCAACAAGCAAAATGCCGGCAACTATGCTGTAAGCGTAAGCGGTGTAAGAGCTAATCCGTTTCAGGCTTTATTCAGTATTGATAGGTTTTTTAGCGATGCAATGACAGATTCGGGCTGTGGCGAACTGAATACATAATTGCCTGCCACCAGCACATCGGCACCGCACTGTACCAATTGCTGAGCGGTTTCATCGTTAACGCCTCCGTCTATTTCAATGAGTGTAGATGTACCTTTTTGCAGTATCAGGTTTTTTAACTCCGTACACCTGGCATAAGTAGACGGTATAAATTTTTGTCCGCCAAAACCCGGATTAACGCTCATTAAACATACGAGGTCAATATCAGTCAGCATATCGGCCAGCAGGTGAACAGGAGTATGAGGATTAATGGCAACACCGGCTTTCATGCCTTCGGCTTTAATGGCCTGAAGGGTGCGGTGCAAATGGGTACTTGCTTCATAATGTACGGAAAGAATATCGGCACCGGCCGCTTTAAATTCCTTGATGTATCGTTCAGGCTGAACAATCATGAGGTGTACATCCAGAGGTTTTTGCGCATGCTGCTTCAGGGCTTTAAGCACCGGAAATCCGAATGAAATGTTTGGAACAAATACGCCATCCATTACATCAACGTGAAACCAGTCGGCTTTACTCCGGTTAATCATTTCAAAGTCGCGTTGCAGATTTCCAAAATCGGCAGACAGAATGGAAGGTGCTATAATAGGTTGCATGGTGTGCGAAAATACATATAAAAGCTATAAATACGGATTATTAAACGCTTATACAGTACAGGATAGTATACCTTGTACCAGTTGGCTCCAGTCTTGATTTGACTCAATAAGCAATCCTTTTACCCCGGCTTTTTCAGCTGCCTGTATATCGCGGTCGCGGTCGCCAATGAAATACGACTGCGAAGCATCAATGTCATAGCGTGCCAGGGCTTTTTCTATCAATAAAGAATCGGGTTTGCGGCACAGGCACTTGCCAAAATCAGGATGATGCGGACAAACGTAGAGCACAAGCGGCCTGCCGCAGTATTCCATGCAGGTATTTTGCAAATAGGTGTGCATGGCATTCAGGTCTTCACGGGTGTAAAGGCCTTTGGCTATTCCACCCTGGTTGGTAATAACCACCACCATATAATCGTTATCCATCAGCTGCCTGATGCCGGGCAAGGCATGCGGAAGCAGGTGAAATTCATCGAATCGGGTAACATATTGTCCCAATTCGCGGTTTATTACACCATCTCGGTCCAGAAATACTGCTTTTTGCATAGGTTTGCTAAATTAGGTGTTTGCGTATATTATTGAAAACTATTTATGACCACACATGGCCGGATTGTAATTATTCCCACGTACAATGAAATTGAAAACATTGAGGATATCATTCGCAAGGTTTTTTCATTGACTGTGCCATTTGATGTGCTGATTGTAGACGACAATTCGCCTGACGGAACTGCTGCTGTTGTAAAAAAATTACAAACTTCATTCACCGGATTGCACTTGCTTGAGCGTAGTGAAAAAAACGGACTGGGCACTGCTTACATTGACGGATTCAGATGGTGCCTGAACAAAGGCTACACGCACATTTGTGAGATGGATGCCGATTTCTCGCACAACCCCGAGGATTTGCCCAGGCTTTATGATGCCTGTGCCAGCGGTGCCGATATGAGTATAGGATCGCGCTATGTTACCGGTGTAAACGTGGTAAACTGGCCAATGAGCCGCGTTATGCTTTCATACTTTGCTTCTAAATATGTACGCTTAATTACAGGATTGCCCATACACGATACCACAGCCGGATTTGTATGTTATACCGAAAAGGTTTTGCGCTGCATTGATCTTGATCGTATCAAATTCAGGGGATATGCCTTTCAGATTGAAATGAAATTTACAGCATGGAAACATGGTTTTAAACTGAGTGAAGTTCCTATTATTTTCACTGATCGTACCAAAGGTCAGTCAAAAATTTCGAAGGGAATTATTCAGGAAGCCGTGTGGGGTGTATTGGTTATGAAAATAAAAAGCTGGTTTTACAACTATCCCCCATCAGCCTAAATATTTATTGAGCAACCTGTGCAGCTCATCTACCTGAAAAGGTTTTAGCATATAATCATTCATGCCTGCCGATTTCATCTTTTCAAACTCAGTGCCGGTTACTGATGTGCTTGCTGTAACAGCTACTATTGGCACCTGATACATCAGTTTTCGAATAGCTTGTGCTGTTTCATACCCACCCATTTCAGGCATATGAATATCCATCAAAATCAAATCAGGCATTTGCATCTCCATTTTCCGCAATGCCTGCTTTCCGTTTTCGGCAACAGACGTTTTGATATGGATGCGTTTCAGGAATTGTTCAATCACGTATATGTTTACAGGATTGTCATCTACAATCAGTACATTTTTGCCTGAGTAATCAATTGGTTTTTGTACCACCGCATCCTGTTCGATGATATTTCCATCATCAGCCTTGGGCATTGTAAGGGTGAAATAAAAGCGTGATCCTTTACCGGGTTCACTGTCAAGTAAGAGTTCGGCATTGTATAAAGCCAGTATTCGTTTGCAGATAGAAAGCCCCAGTCCCGTACCTCCATATTTGCGGCTAGTTGTTGAATCTGCCTGTTCAAATGATTTAAAAATCAGCTCCTGTTTATCGAGCGGAATACCTATACCTGTATCGGCTACTTCTATGTGAACGTGAAATGCATTCTCTGTTTCTGATACCATTTTTACATGGATGCTAACTTCTCCTTGTTCTGTAAACTTAATGGCATTGCTGATCAGGTTTGACAGCACCTGGTTTAGACGCAGTTCATCACCCTGAAGCCTTTCGGGCAGTGACGAATCATAACTTACGTGAATAGCTAAGCCTTTTGATTTTGCATTTACATCATACAATGCAGCTGCCTGATTAATCAGTTTTTTGAAATTAAAAGGGGCAACAGATAAGTAAAGCTTACCAGATTCCATCTTACTCAAATCGAGTATGTCATTGACTAAATTAACCAGGTTTTCAGATGCTGATTTTAGCACCTTAAGGTTTTGTGCGTTTGCAGCTGTATCATCTGATGTTTCAAGCAAATTGGCAATTGCTATAATGGCATTTAGCGGGGTTCGTATTTCATGGCTCATTAAAGATAAAAACTGGCCCTTTGCTTTAACCGCATTCTCGGCCACATCTTTTGCCTGATGCAGTTCTCTGTTAATATGTCTGAGTTGCTGATTTTGCTTGTCTATAGCGCGCGACTGTTCTTTCAACTGCTTATTTAACCGGTTGCGCTGTATGTAAAAATATAACAGTGTACCTGCAATGAACAGCAGCACAACAATGATTGAGATATTTATTTTACGCAATCGTTCGGTACGTTCAAGAGTTGCTTCCTGCATCGCAATTTTGTTGTTAATAATCTCCAGTTCATATTGCTGCTGTGTGGTAGATAATATACGTTCATTCTCAGCTTTTATAATACTGTCTTCAGCTGCTCTGTATTGAATGAAATAATCAAGCGCCTTATCAAATACGCCCATAGATTTCATAATTCGAAATCGGTTGTAGTAGTTCTGTACCTGATTATTGTCGTAACCATAACGCTTGTTGATATGCTCTGAACTATCCAGATATAACATGGCATCCTTGTAACGTTTTAGTCCGATTAGCGATGAAGCTATATTATTCAATGCATTTCCCAATCCCACATAATCGTTATGAAGCAACTTGTATTTTGCCGACTCCTGAAAACAATACAGGGCAGAGTCGTATAATCCCATTTCTTCGTAAACCACACCTATATTGTTAAGCGCGTTCGACATGCTTAAATACGAAAGTTGTGACTTGTGGTAGGTGTATGCTAACCGGTAATAATACAAGGCCCGCTGTCGGTCACCCTTGTTTTTGAAATTGATGGCCAGGTTGTTGTAAACCGCCATTTCGCCTTTCATGTTATGAATACGCTTGCATATTTGTAACGCATCATTAAAATATTTATCCGACATCGGATAATTGCCCTGATACTGATAAATGAGCCCGATATTGATACAGGCATTGGCCATACCTTTTTCGTTATTCACTGATTTATACAGTTGCAGTGATTCGAAATAATCATTAAACGCTTTGGCGTAGTTGACCATATTTTCGTAGGCTATGCCACGCATATTTAGTACATCGGCCTGCCTATCAGTTAACCCGGCATTTTTATAATACGTGAAAGCAGCGGTATAATACAAAATGGCTGAGTCGTGTATGGCCTGATCATCATATGCCTGTGCAAAAGCCAGTGATGCATCTCCGCTGTAGCGGTTATTTTTCAAATTACCGGAAAGGGCAATAGCATTTTTATAATAGTTTCTGGCAGCGTCAAAATCTGTTTCCGACAACTCATCTGCATACGAGTAAAGTAATTTTACACGAGTTGTATCGGGTTGCGTATGTCTGCTAAGCGCTGCATAAATACTATCGGTAGATGCAACCGATAAAGCAGGAATGAGACAACCAAAGAAAAAGAGTATTCGCACAAGCATGGGGTAGCATGTGCAAGGTAAAAAAAAACCTTCACCAAGGTGAAGGTTTTTGAAAATGAATGAATTATTAATGCATTAAGCAAGCACAACCACTTTATTGGACAGCACTTCTACAACACCTCCGTTTATTAAAATGGTTTCGGTTGCATTACCTGTTTTGAGCACAACATTACCTGTTGCCAGGCCGGCTACAATTGGGGCGTGGTTATTTAAAATCTGAAAGCGACCGTCAGTTCCGGGCAAGCTAATACTATCAGCTTCTCCGTCAAACAAGGTACGATCGGGTGTTATAATTTCTACTCGCATCGAATGATTATTTAGCGTCAGCAATCATTTTTTCACCTTTAGCTATTGCCTGCTCAATGGTTCCAACCAGGTTGAAGGCAGCTTCAGGCAAGTGGTCTAAATGACCATCCATAATCATATTAAATCCTTTGATTGTATCTTCTATACTAACCAACTCGCCTTTAAGGCCTGTGAATTGCTCAGCAACGTGGAACGGCTGTGACAGGAAGCGCTGAACACGTCTGGCGCGTGACACAACCAGTTTATCTTCCTCGCTAAGTTCATCCATACCTAAAATGGCGATGATATCCTGCAATTCTTTATAACGCTGTAAGATTCCCTTCACACGTTGAGCACAGGTATAGTGAGCATCCCCAACAATGGCCGGTGTAAGAATACGTGAAGTAGAATCGAGTGGATCAACAGCAGGATAGATACCTAACTCGGCAATTTTACGACTAAGTACGGTTGTCGCGTCAAGGTGGGCAAATGTTGTAGCCGGAGCCGGGTCAGTTAAGTCGTCAGCGGGTACATATACAGCCTGTACTGAAGTAATAGATCCGCGTTTAGTTGACGTGATACGCTCTTGCATGGCACCCATTTCGGTAGCCAGTGTAGGCTGATAACCTACTGCCGAAGGCATACGTCCCAATAGTGCGGATACTTCTGAACCTGCTTGTGTAAAACGGAAAATATTATCAACGAAGAAAAGAATATCACGGCCACCTGATTTTTCATCTCCGTCACGGAAATATTCGGCAACTGTAAGACCGGAAAGTGCCACACGTGCGCGGGCTCCAGGAGGTTCGTTCATCTGTCCGAATACCAGTGTAGCCTGCGATTTGGCCAATTCGTTATAATCTACTTTAGACAAATCCCAACCACCTTCTTCCATCGAATGCTGAAATTCTTTTCCGTATTTAATTACGCCTGATTCTATCATTTCACGGAGCAGGTCGTTACCTTCACGTGTACGCTCGCCTACTCCAGCAAATACTGACATACCATCGTATGCTTTGGCAATGTTGTTAATCAACTCCATGATGAGTACGGTTTTGCCCACACCGGCACCACCGAACAAACCGATTTTACCGCCTTTGGCGTATGGTTCAATGAGGTCAATTACTTTAATACCGGTATATAATGGCTCAGCCTGAGTGGAAAGATCTTCAAACCTTGGAGCTTCACGGTGAATAGAGCGTCCTTCTTTCACTTCTACTTTCTTCATACCGTCAATCGCGTCACCAACCACGTTGAATAAACGTCCGCGAATTTCCTCGCCAACGGGCATTGCAATAGGCTGTGCTGTAGCTGTAACAGTCATACCACGTACGAGACCATCAGTGGCCTCCATGGCTATTGTGCGGATAATATTTTCGCCAAGATGCTGCTGACATTCCAGCACGATACGGGTACCGTCTTCTTTATCGATATAAAGCGCGTCCAGAATTTTGGGTAATTTTTCACTGCTGTCAGGGAAACGCACATCCACTACGGGACCGATTACCTGAGCTACAACTCCTGATTTTGACATATTTACGTGATTAAGGTTTCTAAAATTGTGGTGCAAAATTAAGTTTTCGATGTACAATTCAAACCTTTTTATTGGCTTATTTTGCAGGTATACATGAAGCTGCAAAACGACTTTTATTTACGTGCTGATGTAGTGCAGGTTGCGCGCGATTTGCTGGGTAAATTTTTGATAACAAAGCTAAACGGAATTTACACTTCAGGAATTATTACCGAAACCGAGGCCTATGCAGGCATTGCAGACAAAGCCAGCCATGCATACGGCAACAGGCGCACACAGCGTACCCTTACCCTTTACAAAACTGGCGGTGTTGCCTACGTATACTTATGCTACGGCATTCATCACCTGTTTAATGTTGTAACCAATGCTGAAAATATACCACATGCCGTTCTCATCCGTTCAGTTGAGCCGGTAGATGGAATTAAGAAGATGCAAAAAAGAAGAAATCAGGCTGCTGTTAATCAACTTACAACAGGACCCGGGAAGTTATCGCAGGCATTGGGAATCACTACGCGTCTGGATGGACACAGTTTGCTACAAAATAGCGTTTGTATTGAGGATGCAGGCTATATTGTAAAACAGGATAATATATTCATTACTAAGCGGATAGGGGTTGACTATGCCGGTAGTGATGCAAAACTTCCATATAGATTTTACCTTAAGGATTCGAAATACGTTAGCGTATATTAGTTCTAGTCTTGTGTAAATAACGCCTTGAGTTCGGTAGCTTCATCGGGCTTCATTTTACCGGCTAATATCAAACGTAATTGTCGTCTGCGCAGTGCCCCGTCAAATCTTTTAACTTCTTCTTCTGTTTCGGGTTTTAAACCGGGTACGGTAACCGGAGATCCATTTCTATCCAAGGCTACGAAAGTATAATAGGCCTCGTTGCTTTTAAATTTTTCACCACTGGGTATATTTTCGGCCCATACGGTGATATGTACTTCCATAGACGTATTAAATGACCGGCTAATCTCAGCTTGCAGTGTAACCACATCGCCCAGCTTGATGCATTTGCCAAAACTCACGCTGTCAACAGATGCTGTAACTACAGTTTTACCTGAATGCTTTTGAGCAGCGATGGCTGCAACTATATCCATCCAATGCAGCATTCGGCCTCCCATCAAATTATTGAGGGTGTTAGTATCGTTGGGCAATACCATTTCATTCATAACCGTGCGCGAATCGGATGTTTTTTTGATGATTTCCATGTGCTTGAAATTTTGATGTAGCAAATGTAGGTAAAGAATTGGACACGGCTAAAAAGAGAACGCCCCGGCCATAGGCCGGGGCGTTCTTAAATTTACAAAGTATTTGTTAAAGGATTACTTATTGTGAATAATAGTACGGGTAGATATTTCCTCACCAACCTGTACTTTAACCATGTAAGCAGATGATACACCAGAAAAGTCAGCTGCATTAAGTATCAAAGCATGATCACCTGACTGTAATAGGCCTTTGTTGTATTCAGCCACTTTGCGGCCAACCAAATCAAATACACAAATGCTAACTGTATTTGGCTTATCTAAGCTAAGGTTTACCGATGTAGTTGAGGCAAATGGATTTGGTGAAATATTGAGTCCGTACTTATCACCTAGTACATCAGCCACACTCACTTTAGACGAAACTGTAGTTACTGCTGGCGTGCTGATACATCCGTTCGGATCGGTAGCCTGAACAGTAACGTTATATGAACCACGGCTGGCATAAGTGTGCTCACGTGTGGTCTGAGTTCCGTTCACAGTAGAAGAGTTATCGCCAAAGTTCCATGAGTAAATAACACCAGGAGTTGCAGGCACAGGTGTAACAGTAAACGAGTACTTACCCTGGAATGCGTCAATCTCTGTTGAGTTAAGTACAAGATTAGGCGCACGTGTTGCACGAATGGTGCGTGTTGTAACATGCTTGCAACCTAAGTTGGTGGTAACTGTCAGTTTAACAACGATTGCTGTATCGGCTGCTGTGTAAGTATACGCAGGACTTAGTGCTGTAGATGTACCTGTACCATCTCCAAAGTTCCACAAGTAAGTTAGAGTTTGACCCGAAGGTGCATCAGATACGTTTGTAAACTGTACAGGAGTACCTGTACAATTTTGAACATTTACGTTGAAAGCTGCAGAGGGCACCTGATTAATATTAACATTTGTAATCAATGAGTCGGTACATGCATTTAAACTATCCGTTGCTTTGAGTTTAACTTTATAGTTACCAATAACACCATACACTTTTATTGGATTAGGCTCAGTTACTATTCCGGTGTTATCGTCAAAATCCCACTGGAACGATACTTTTGATAAGCCACCGCTGAATGTAGTAGTGTTAGTAAGACCTAAAGTATCAAACTGACACAGGTTACTTAATACAAAGTTAACACGTGGTCTGTCGTGAACGGTTACTGTTTTGGTTGCAGAATCAACGCAACCAAAGTTTGTTGTTACTTTAAGCTTAATGGTGAAGTTACCGTTATTGTTAAAGAAGAAATCAGGGGTGTTTGAAAGGGCTGTTTGTCCATTACCAAAATCCCATTCACTTCCGAAGGTATTATCTGGTTTAGCTGTAAGAATGAATGATGCATTGGTTAATGGAGCTTTAGTTCCCAAACAATGAGATGAAGTACTGAAATCAGCTACCGGGCGAGGGAAAACATATACCTGACGTGATGCGCTGTTAATACAGCCATCAGAGTTAGTAGAGGTTAATTTTACAGTATATGTAGTATCTCCTGTCAGGAAGCTGTAGTTAGCATTGGTCGTGTTTTGAGTAGCTTCAACAGTACCACCCAGTAAAAACTCCCAAACATTGCTGGTAGCTCCAACTGATGTATTGGTAAATGGCGTTGCTGAACCGGAACAAACCAGACCATTACTAAATGATACGTTTGGTGCAGGTTTTACAGTAATAACCTTAGTGCTTGTGGCTGATATACCTGCATTGTTGCGAATTGTCATGGTTACTGTATATGTACCACCTGTCTGGTAAGTATGCGCTACGCTACGGGTTGTGGCTGTATTGCCATCACCAAAATCCCACAGGTAAGTAAACGGCTCGGTTGATGGAGCACCTGTACTGGTATTAGCAAATGATATGGACTGTAAAGCACATACGTCATTAACACTAACAAATGAAGCCGAGGGAGTTGAACTGATGCGTAATACACGGGTCATTACCGAATCACAATTAGATGGCAACAAGCGATACACTACTGTTATTAAATAGGTGCTGTCACCGTTGGCTGTACTTGGCGTAATTACATATGAACCGTTTGTAGTTCCAGCAGGCGGATTAAACACAGCGCTGGCCGGTGATGCACCATTGGCAGTAAGAGCTGTAACAGATGCAATAGTCCATCTTGAACCATATTGTGCATTTGTAAAACCTGAAGGAGGATTGAAGTTGTAAGTCAATACATTGCCAGGTACCGCACCATCTGGATTAGCGAATGTGCCAGCCCCAAAATTACCCTGGAAAGGAGTACCTGCTACGATGTATGGTCCACCCGTGAATCTTGGGATGTATACCTTAATGGTATCGTTCATCAGGAAACCGCATGCTGACAAATTGTTGTTGAAAAATGCTCTTAACCAAAGCGAGTCTGCTGTGCCGGGTAAAGCTGTCATTTTGATGGTTCCATTATTACCTGTGTATGTTGTAGTATAATCATCGTTGGTAAAGATATCTATTAACTTGTATGTGTAGTTGCTGTTTGTACCAGACATAAATAACGACACCGAATCATAAGCACAGAAGGTTCCCGGATTAGGAGTGATAGGCAGGTTTGGTACATCATCAAAAATAACTATACTGTCCAGAACGATATTGTTACCTCCCCTTGAGGCTGCCTCAATTCCCACACGCAAACCGTTTAACCCAACAAAGTTAGATAAGCACACATCAAACTGAGAATATCCGGGGAACGCTAAGGATGTGTTTACACGCTGAATAGTGCGTAGTGGGAATGACCATGAACCACCTCCGGCAGTAACACGAATATTTAACGAATCGCGAAGAGTAGGTTGATCCGCATTTTGTGATATCCACATACGAAGTGTAGGCACGCGCATTTCAGTAAAGTCCAAACAAGGTGATACCAAACGAGATGTTGTTCCAACCGGTAGTGATTGTGCCGGGAATAATGCCGAACGGATACCTGTCATAGAACTTAGAATAGGCAAGTTTGGTGAACCAAATGCATTCAAATCCCATCCACCAACACCTGACACTTGCTCAACAACCCATCCTTGGGTGTTAGGCAAATCAAAACCAAAGGTGATAGGGAAAACGCTGAATATAGTAGAAATAGGTCTTCTGCCTGTAGCCGGAGATTGAACTGATGAAATAAAGGTTCCATCGTACAATACGTATCTGTATGCTATTGTTGTATTTGCTGACTGTGAAGGTATAGTGAATATACGGTTGAATCCTAATACGCTTGTAGGAGCAGTAACGGCAATTTCCGGTCCACCATTAACAGAGTAATACAATGTGTCGCTGATAGTAGATACTGAACGTTCAATAGCACGGAAAGTAACGTCATACGGGCCATTGCTACAATCAGATGCAGGTGTTAAATCGTGTACTACAGGAGCAACTGAATCGGCATACGAACCAAAAAATTCATTTACACCCATACTTGGTAAGAAATTGCTGCGTAGTACACCACGAATATCTCTGGGAACATTGAAATTAGCTTGTGCAGCTCCAAAGATTGCATGTGAAGTACCGTCTGGTATAATTAAGTTGGTATCACTAACAAACGGAACTACAAAATTTACGGACAATGTGTCCTGCAAATTGAGTGTGCGAGCTTGTGCAAGACTTGTAATAAATGTAGGAGTTGTTGTTGCATTTAATGCGCCCAGCCTGTTATTGGCATTAGTGGCTCCGACAAAGTAATTGTTGTTATCAATGCGGCTAAATATTTGAGCATTAGCACCAATCACGTTGGTGTATGCATTTGCTAAGCCGGCACTAGCGCCTAGTGTATTCTGGAAAATATTGTTCTGAGAAATTATACCTCCACGAATACCGGCACCGAACATAACACAAGCCGATGTAGCATTATTAACCAACGTATTGCCCGATAACCAGATTGAGTTGTAGTAAAATTCAGCTCCATAGTTATTAAGCGTACCTGTTGCGTCTACAAGTATACCAATCACATTATTAACGTTTACTGTAGTCGTAGACGATGTACCACTTGATTGGATACGTGATATGGCGTTGTTGTGGAAGCGCAGGTTGCGGTTCTCCGAATTTCCAAGACTAACACGAATACCATAAGCTGCACCTCCTGAAGTTACTGAGTTGCGTATATTATAAATACTATTTCTCGATATGGTGATACCCGAATCAACAGACAACGTACCTGAAACATTTGATAATTCGATACCTGAATAAGTGTTAAAGCTACCGAACAGCGTATTGCGAACTACGTTGCTGTCAATTAAACTGCCTCCCTGTGCACTTAAGAAGATACCTGATGCACCTGCAACACCACCTATGAAGTCAGTATTGGAAGATCCGCCTGGCGCTGTATTACCTCCAATAATATTGCGAACTATAGCATTGCCTCTGTCTTGCTGACCTGCAGTAGCTGATGCTCCACGAAGATAAATACCATAACGAACGGCTCCGATATAGTTATTTTCAAATCTGTTGTTGTTGTTGCCACCCAGCGTAGGGTTTACGGGGGTAGCAGTAATACCACCCATGTATATACCTGCAAAGCTATTAATGGCTGAAGTCGTTGACTGGCCTATAATATTACAGTTACGAATAGTTACACCTTGTACTGGTTCGTTCAACGAAGTAAGGTCAATAACCTTTACTGTACTGTTTAAAATATTGGATGGGATTAAGAAAGTAAGGTTTCTCGAATCTGTATTGTTATTCGACCCATCAATGGTAAAGAATGAACCTCCCATAAAACGGAATAAACTGGCGTTATTACCTAGCAATGTAGGAGCTGCTGCAAGACTTAATGTAATGGTATCATTTCTTCCTGTTCCGGGTCTTAAACGAATTATGCGATTGGCATTCATACGAGGATAATCCATCAGAGGTGTAATTAAGGTATCGCCTTCACCCTGATAACCGTTTACAATGCGCAATTCAATAGGTTGCACACCGGCAAACCCGTCAACACCATTGGCATTGATATATTTAATAGCTTGGTTAATAGTTGCAAATGATCCAACTGTAGGTAACGAAATAAGAGGAGGATTTTGTGTTCCGTTAATTAGATATACTGCGCCACCTTGAAGAGGGGCAAATATTTGTGTAAACTGAACAGCACCCACACAGGTTGCACCTGATGGACGAGGTGTGCCATATATATCACGAGGCACAGCCGACAACGGGAAGGCACTATTAAATATAGCTCCGGCAAATGCCAAGTCTATGTTAGGCGTTGAATCGTTTAAGTAAGTTGGCGCATAACTAAATGAGCCGATATCATTTACAGTAAATGCCCTCCAGCTTGCTATAGAAGGATAAGTAGTGCTTGCGTTGTTAGATGCTCCAATTGAATTTGTTGAATTAGGCGCGTTTACACCATATGCATTGTATGCTATATTCCCAAAAGGAAGTGCAAACGGGTTAACGTTTGCAATAACATTTATTGCAAATGCATTGCCGGACAAACCGGTATTACGACCCAATGAGTTTGTAAAGATGTTGTTTCGCACATCTAAACCTCCCTGAACGGTCGAGTTCACAAATAAACAGCTGGATGAACTGTTGCTACTGAGAGAGGCTCCCGACATATTTATTGTATTGTTATAAATAAAACATGCCAGATTATTAACTGTAGCTGTAGCTTCAACAAAAATAGCAGCCGGATTAGCCGTTGACCCTGCTGTACCTCCGCCTGTACTGCGTATTTTGGCTATTGAGTTATTCAAAATATTGATAAACCTGAAGTTTTGGTTGCCCAGATTTATACGTATACCGTACATGGATTGACCGTTGCTGGTTGTAAGGTTATATATAAAATTATTACGCACTGTAATGGCCGAATCAGGTCCGTTTTCGCTAAATGCTTCCAGACGAATACCCGCAAATAAATTAGATTGGGTAATGGTTGGTAAAGTATTGCGGATAAAGTTACTGTCTATCGTTCCAATCACAACTGATTTAAGCATAATACCTGATTGCTCAGTTTGTGTGGTTGTGTTACCTCCAATATAAGTTGTTGGTAAGGATCCACCAGGCGCTATATCACCACCGATAATATTTCTGCGGATATCCCACACGGCATTTTGTGCACCTGCGATATTAGCACCACGCACAAATACACCGTTACGTACTGCTTCAATTACGTTATTTTCAATTATGAAATTATTGTTATTACCTATCGGTGAGCTTGCGTTACTAATACCGGTAGGCAAGTACGCCCCGTGATAAAATCCGGCAAACGTATTAATGGCAGTAGTGTTAGAATTACCACGAATAATACAATTGCGAATCTGTATGTCGGAAGTTGTTGCTGTATCTGTTGATGTAGCAGCAATTACTCTATAGAAGACGTTAGTACCTGAAGATGCGGAAAGAGCGAACGTAAGATTTCGCTGGCCGGGAAGTCCCGCACCATTTATTTGAAAATGCCTAGCTCCCAGAAGACGTAATGCAGATGCATAGTTAGGGTGTGTCAATGCAGGAGTGGTGATTGTATCGTTATGTGTAGGAGCAATAGTCAGAATAACCGGACGGCTGGCATTAGAACCCGTAAAATTGGTAACAGCAGGTATAAATCCTGACTCTTTGGGGTAACCAGGCTCAATTTGCAGAGATATGTTACCGGTACCTGTTACACCCGTATTATTGAGATAATGAATAGCATCAGCTACAGTACCAAATGATCCATTGCCTCCAGGGCCAACAGGCCAACTGTTTACACCATTTATGGCATATGTGCGACTACCAACCAATGGATGGAACGCCAAAGCACTATTACCGGTAAACTGATATGCTCCACGCGAAGGAGTAGTTGTTCTGGGCAATCCATTAATATCGGTAGGTACAAATACGTTGAGCCCTGTATTGCCCAATGTAGAACCCATACCATTACTGATGGTGAGTGTTGAGTCATCTCCGTTTACAAATGGAGGAATAGTCATCACATCGTTGGTCGAACCACTCACCTGCATCCATTCAGCCACGGTAAATCGATTACGTGTAAGCCAAAATCCAACTGAAGAGTAACCTCCTCTGCTGTCGTTTAGGTAAAATGCATTGTAACCACTGGCTGAAAATGGATTGGTTGTTCCTGTAAGTACTATACCATATGTGAAAGTGGGATTACCTGAAGCTGATATTTGTCTGCCGCCACGGTTTGCAAAAATATTGTTAAATACAGAAACCCCTCCTGTAACCGTATTTGATATACCTAAACAGGCAGTAATGCCTGCAGCGGGCAACGTATCGTTGCTTAAATAAACGGAGTTGTGAAGAATAGAATAGCCCGCATTTGCTGAGTTATCCTCTAAAAGTATACCAGTAGCGTAGTTAAACGTGTTGATTGCACCATTACCCAATGTGGAACCTATTTTACCTATCGTGTTATTAATGATGGAAATTCCCAAAGGCTGTGTGTGTAAACCGAGATTAGCACGAATACCATAAACACCATTACTTAAAATAGTTGTGTACAAGTTGTAAATTTTATTACCGTTTATGTTCACCACGCTGTCTAATGATAAGTTGCCTGATTGAGAAGATAGCTCAATACCTCTAAACCCACCGGCTGTAGGTAAGCAGTTACGAATTGTGTTTCCCTGAATGAGGCAGTTGGCTTGTGAGGCGATTAGAATACCTGCAGCATTAGTCACACCTCCAACAAAAGTTGTGGGTAGTGAACCGTTGGGTGCAATTGTACCACCAATTATATTGTTGCGTACAATTAAATTAAGATCATGGCTGTTTGCTGTAAGACCAATTCCACGGGCAAAAACACCGTGGCGTACAGCCTGTATTACGTTATTCTCAATGGTAATATTTTGACTCCTTCTTGCAGGGGCAGATGGAGTTGTGGTGCCTCCGATGTAAAAACCTGCATACGTATTAATAGCGCTAATTGTACTATTTCCATTTATTGTACAATTACGAATCGCGATATTCTGACATCCGTTTTGACTAAAACTTGTGTATTCAATAATCTTAGAGGTGGTTTGGTTAGAACCCGAACTCATTTGAAACGTAAGGTTACGTTGACCGGGTGTTCCTTCGCCATCGATTGTTATATGTCCAACACCATTAAATCTTAGCAAAGCACCATTAGCAGCTACTGAGCCGAATGTAGTGATGATGTAATTAGCACCCGGATGCGGCTTGATGACTATAGAACGGCTGGGAGCCATATAATCAAATCCGCCATTGATTGTATTACCTATGGCAAGTGGAGAAGGTTCAACTCCGGTGTAGCCGGGAACCAGTAATATATTTATTGTACCTAAAGTGGTGGGATCAACACCCCGTACTGTTATGGCATTAAAAAGGCCTGTGGAGTTGGTGTATGCACCACCGGAATATGCTCCCATAAAGTTTATAAAGGTATCTTTTGGTGCTACAAAGTCTACACCAAAACCATCAATGTAGTAGGTACGACCGCCTTCAATCGGGGCTTGTGCATAGGTTTTACCAATGCTTGTTAGGATTAAGCCGGCAATGAGTAGCTTACGGGTAAGCCCGGATAGAGTTGTAAGTTTAGTTTTCATATACGTGTTGCTGAATTGTTAATCATATGGGAAACCAAAAATTTCAAAAAAAAACGACAAAACAAAACTAATTGACAACTTTTTAATGATTATCAGTTTTTCTTGACATAATACGCTAGTAATCTGCTCCATTGTGGCCTTTCTTTAGCTCTCCATTTAAAGCCTTTCAGCCTTAATTCTTCAGGTTTTATGTCTTTCACCGGATAATAATTGGCATCGGGCTTGGTTAAGAATTGGCAACGGCTGATTTTATTATCTGTGAAGAAAAATTCCATTTCACTGCAATCAATCACATTTACACCTGTATATGCTGAGTCTTCTTTTACATAATAAATACTCTGTGCATTGCCCATAACCTTGAGATATTCAAATTTACTATCGCTTAACCTGCCACTCATGATGCGACCTTTAATCTGATCAAATTCCTTGGCTGCAATCCGCGAAATCATCATTCCGTTTTCAATCAGCCTGAATGAATCAAGTTTATTGTTGTTCATGTACATGATAATCGTATCGGCAGTAGCCTGATTTAGCCCCGACCACAAGGCAGGCTTATGAAACAGTGTCAGGCTGGAGTCTTTAGATTGATAAATGACCGAGTCGCAGCGGGCCTGCATATCGTACTTCAGAACCGATACCTGTCTGAATGCCTTTACCAGCTCGTGCTGCACTACTGAATCAGCCACCTGAATTTTCCCGAAACTATAAATGGTATCTGCAAACAGGTACATAGAATCTTTCTCCATATATTTTTTCATGGCAGCACGACCATGCAGAAAATTCCTCTTTTGCTTGCCCAGCATGGTACCATAGTCGCCATATAAAATGGTTTTCGATTTGTTGTCATACAGTTCAATATTGTACCAGGCTTTGCCGAAATCATTATTGTTTTCATAGTAAATACTATCGGCACATAAAAGATTATCTTCATTTTGTATCCTGGCATTTTTACCGAAATGTGCCACTTCAGTTTTTGTATTAAATCTGCCCCTTTCACAATACAGTTTGCTGTTGTTTCCCGTAATATGTGTTGGCCCAAAAAAGTAAGCAACCGATGTCCGTGTTGCATAACGCAACGTATCAGTTAAAATTTTATACTTTTTGTTTACAAGTACTACATCATCTTTAAAAAACAACTCCTTCAGATTGGCATAATAATATCCATTTCTGCTGGTTAGTGTGTTTTGCTCATTGACAATTGTACCTCCTGTGGTATAGTAGCCTGTATTTTCACTCATATTAAATGTGAGTGCATCGGTTGTCAATCGCATTGTTTTGTCTGTCATCACCACATCGCCCTGCAATTGTGCGAATCTGGTATTGGCATTATAGCTGAGTTTTTTGCTGTAAAACTGAATGCTGTCGTTATGATTGATGCGAACGTTGCTGTATGCATCAACTGTATTCTGTTCTTCAAACTGATAAGCACTATCGCAGTATAAAAGTGTATTGCCTTGTTTGAATTGCACATCACCAATTAAGCGCTTAATCTTTCCGGTTGTTGATTGATCGTATTCAAGTACATTTGCATGTACCAATTCAATACGTTCGTTTTGTGCAAATAACTTTGAATTAAACAACCATACACATACAAACAAAAGACCAATACATCGCAATATTTTTTCTTTCTCAGGCATGTGTCCAAAACTATGAAAATTGAAATACATTCAGATATTCTTACTGTAGATTCGTTCAGGCAAAGATTGAAAGATTTGGGTATTACACCTAATCATTCTCTTTTATTGGCTTGCAGCGGTGGCATCGACTCCATGTGTCTGGCTGATTTGCTGATAAAATCGGGATGTACTTTTTCTGTTGCACATGTAAATTATGGACTTCGTGGTCAGGAAAGTAAAGAGGATATGGAGTTTGTTCAGTTATTCTGTAAGCAACGCCAATTACCCGTATATGTATTGAATGCCCACGAACAGATTAAAGTTGTCGGAAACATTCAGGAGCAGGCACGTGAAATACGCTACAGTTGGTTCCACGAATTATTGAGCAACCACGATGTAGATGTTATTTTAACAGCACATCACATGAACGATCAGGCTGAGACTATTATGCTCAATCTGATACGAGGTACTGGGCTTAAGGGATTAGCGGGTATGCAGCATGCAAATGAAAAAATTATTCGCCCGTTATTGCCATATAGCAAATCAGCAATACTGAATTACTGTATTGAGCATGATATTCCATACCGTGACGACTCATCCAATGCCGAACTCAAATACACCAGAAATAAAATCAGGCATAAAGTATTGCCACTGTTGTCGGAAATCAATCCCAAAGCCATCGAACATATAGCCCAAGTAGGCCAAAATATTTCATTCAGTCGATACGCTTTAAATCAACTTTTAGAAAATCTAAATAAAAAGCACAGAAGCATTAAGCATACAGGTGAAGTTGAATACGATTTTACTGACTTTGCTGAACTTGGTTATTTAGCGGATTATCTGTTTTATGAATTGCATGGCTATGGATTCAATTACGAACAGATAAAAAATTTATGCGGTGAGTTGCCTTTTGTATCGGGTAAAACTGTCTACGCAAATTCATATCAACTCATAACGCAGACAAATAAAGTATACCTTGTTCAATCACAAAACATGTTGCCTTCATCAGTTCGTGTCAATGTATTTCCATTTCACTACATTACTCACTCATTCAGCCTTGAAATAGAAATCATGAAAGTAAGTTCGATTCATTCATTTCAGGAAGAAAATACGCTGTTCATTCTTGCTGATGGATTTATTGACACGGAAGCAGATATCGTTATAGACTATTGGAAAGAAGGTGATATTTTTCAGCCTATGGGAATGCATGGCACAAAAAAATTAAGCGACTATTTCACTGATAAAAAAATCCCTGTACATATGCGTATCACTACTCCCTTAATACGAGTGAATGATACTATAGCAGCTATTATTCCCTTTACTATACATGAACTATTCCGCGTTTCTGAAAATGCACAATCATTAATGCGTATCCGATACAAAACACAAAAGGCAGTTGAGTAATTCAACTGCCTTTTGCCTGTATTTTGTTTATCAACAACTCTTATTTTATAACCTGTATTTTTGTGGTTTTCTTCTTGCCGTTTGAATGCATAACCATGAAGTACATACCTGGTTTTTCATTGCTTAAATCAAGTTCTACTTTTGTTTGATTAGCCGTATATGCTACGTTCCTTATCAAGGCACCTAATACATTATATATTTCTATTGTACCATTCTCATGAGCCGGCAGTTGTATGTTACATAATCCTGTTGTAGGATTGGGGTAAACAACAAGTGATTCGTTTATGCCATATTGCTTTAATCCGGTAGCAAAGATTACATCTACTTTTCTGAATACCCGCTTAGATAAATTACTTGAAGGGTCTGTTGCACGGTAATATACATAATACGCACCTCCCACATTTGTATTCAATCCTGATGTGTCAATCGTTACTGCTATCTGGTTGGATGCATAGTAGTTGTCTGTTACTACATAGCCCGGGTCTTTCTCCGTATACCACTCCCCTTTAATCATCTCGAACGGATTGCGTCCCAGTAACGTGATAACTGGTGCTACTTTATCTACCACACTGA